>ERZ778495.1737-NODE-1737-length-13839-cov-5.646619_pt1 | contig 13839 bp, 11 predicted proteins | sample MGYA00433100_ERZ778495 | MGnify/ENA primary metagenome ERZ778495 (study PRJEB29527, sample SAMN07138962) | mouse gut metagenome | material: feces | host: mouse | place: China:Nanjing | collected 2016-01-25 ...
AAGTTTCAAAAAGGGCTTCCCGATTTCTCGGAAAGCCCCATAAAATCTAGCTTTTCAGCAATTATTCGATGATAGTAGCCACACGACCAGACCCAACAGTCCTGCCACCCTCACGTTGCTACGGTGTGTTTGTCTATATTGCAAACCATGATAAAATATAGCTTTTTTATCTGATATTGCTTTTAAAATCGGCTGATTTTTTTGAGAATCAAAAATTTTAGAAGCATTTTAGAAGCACGAGCTTGGATAAGCTTGGATAAATCTTGGGTAAATCTTGGATAATGCTTGGGTAAATTTACTCAAATATATATCGCCAGCTATCGGCTGGCGAATTGTTATCAGTAAGCCTCAACATTCACATCTAAATCATCAAAAAATAGCTGGCAATTTACATAAAGGTTCCATTCCCCATAGAACTATCGCATATTATTAATATTGTTCTCTAATAACGCACCCATTTCATTCATTTTGTCCAAAATAAAATATCTATCCAAATATTTCATAGATCTATTTCGGTAAAATAACTTAGTCCAAGATTTAGTTCAACTTTAGTCCAAAACAAACCCAATCTAACCCAAGTTTTGTGAGTCAGTCCAAAAACAAGTTAATTTCCTTTATCCATTCTTAAACATGTCTTGAATAAACCTTGAATAGAGCTTGAATAAATCTTAAATAAATTTATGTTTTCTGTTTGTCTTTAGATTTATTGGGTTCAATTGGGATTATCTGCTTAAAATTAATATCTACATTCTCAACCTCAAATACACGTGATTCTACAATTTTATATGCCTTATCAGCACTATCAGTATCAAAAATAATCAAATTTGTTCCTTCCGGCGATACTGCGCTTTTATATCTAATTCCGTCAAATCCTTTTTGTCTTAAATATTCACAAAGATACTGAGTTGGAATATAGTCCTGTGGATTACCATAGTTCGGATATGAAAATTCCTTTGATATCGCATACAAATCACCTGATTTTGTATATTCATCTTCTTTCAGTTCATTCGTCGTATATGTAAAATCAAAAAGTAAAATATTCCTACAAATTTCAATCTTGCATACATTGAAATACTGTCCTATCTGCGGGCGCATCTCCATAATTGCTGTCTTGTCATCAGATGCCGCATATAGAAAACTGATCCCTGCGGAATTAGCACGTCCAGCTGTTGCGCATTCTTTAGGTGGTGCATCACAATTTTTCTCATCAAATCCCCAAAACGGCTTTTCCTTTATTTCTGTTTCCATAATATTCTGACGCAGTTTTTCCATTTTGCTCACATCTCCACCCAAGGCAAGAGAAATTATATTCATTGCTGAATCACTTTTAACATCTTCCAATTGTAATTTCATATTAGGGAAAAGTTCATTTAATTTTTCATAAATCATAACTACTTCTTTATTTTTCAAATAATCATTATTCTTATATTCCCTTGCCCTATATAAAATTGTACCTGTACACAATTCAACAGATGCATACACAGAAACATTATCTACTTTTTCCAGCAATTCACTTTTGGGGAAGAAGCGGCTATTATGTTTAATATCATCTTGAAAATTTTCCCACAATTTTTCGTTCTCATGTTCCTGCATCCAAATAAAACATAAAAGCATCATTGCCAAATAATCATTGTCCTTTTCCAAATTATCAGAAGATTCAATACATTCCGAAGCGTTTTCTCCATTGGCTTCTTCATCATTCTTTCTCATATCTCTTAAATCTTTCAGAGTTACCATTTCAACCCCCTATATTGAATAAATCTTGAATAAATCTTGAATAATCTCGAATAAATTTATTCAAGATTATTTAAGCTACAGTTTCAATACCCAACAGGAACGCTGTTGATTAGCTGAATCTGTATCAATAACATTAGTTTTCCTTAACGCCGCCAACAAATTACTTACCTTATGTTCTTTTTGAGCATCTGATAACGCATCTGGCAGCTTATCCCATAACAACTCCCGAATATCTTTCTTTTTAGCTCTTCCATATTGCTTTAAATACTCAACTATCAAGTCTTTATAATACTTGTCATCAAACCCCTTATTTTTAATATAAGTCGCGCTTTCATCAATGCTTTTTGCCGCTGATGCTGACAGATACAGACTTGTCATCCTACCCTCTACCAGCTTTTGACCACGCAGTCTGTCTACATCTTCTTTTTCAACTGGCAATCCTTTCTGTATCCGATCAAGCAAAAATACTGTCTGTAAGTCTAAATCTTGATGATCATACAATATGTGCATATAGCTGTCGTTCAGCGTTTTCCCATAAATTGTCACTTCAACCTGTGTTCCGGAAGAAACATTGTAATCCGGCATCGGAAAATATTTTGCTTTCTGAATGTTATATGCCCGGCGGATTCCTAATGTTGCGGTATCGATCATGTGAAATGCCGCCATAGATTCTGCCAACAATTGGTTCCTGTAAAATGGCGGACTATAGCTTGCTTCCAGCACATTCTCAATTTTCTGTGGGATAAAATCGCCCGGATTGGTAAATTTAAGCCTGTCCTCGAATTCGTTCACATAAATCCTGCCGCCTAACTGATAATTCGTATGAGCGATACAGTTGTTGAGCAACTCACGCATCAGCCAACTGTCATACTGCTCCGTTTCCATCGGAAACAGTGTCATCTGATTCGGCATATATCTGTAAGTCAGATTTCTTACTTTCGCAAATACCTTGTCTACCACATTGATGAATGGGATTTTGAAGATGGCATAATCCCTGTCCATATTGTCAGCACCGTATAATCTCCACATAATGCTTGGTGCCGACTGAAACATATAATCAAAATCCGAATTGCCAAGCAAAAGCATTCCAGCATGGGTAATTTTGCCGCCTATCATGAGCTTTATCTTTGTCAAAAACTGCTCATCCGTCATGGCATCCACTTCTTTGGAAATATGCTCCTGATTCATTTTCTCCTTATACTTCTCTCTGGCTAAAGCAACTGCGTCTTTATCCAAATGCTCTATGCCTGCCTGTTCCATCACTTGTTTTGACCAATCCCTGCGCTCCTGAGAACGGATTGCATCTATCTTATACTGCTTTAATGGCACAAGGCTCTCTCCGGCGCGCTCATAATAATTTGTTTTCCAGTCAGTCGGTATGCCTGTTGCCGCTGCCGGAATCTTAAACATAAGCACACGATATTCTTTCCCCTTTACGATTGGAAATATCTCAATAATATCATAAAAGGTCATACCGTTAGCTGTATCTCTGGAAATTTCATATTTGAAACGCTCCAGAACACTATTATCGCCCTTTTTGTATGCAGTTCCAACAATCTTCTTTATCTTAGTTTTCTGTTCCTCACCAACACCAAAAACAAGCCAACCATATTGCTGCTGACGCAGGTTTGCTTCATTACTAATTGCGGAAAAATATCTGCCGATTTTATCTGTGTCATATCCACCTTTTGCTTCCTTAAACTCAACAATCTCATATTCCCAACGCTGCATTAACGTTTCAAGAATTTCGTAATATTCAGCGTCTTTTACGGATTTACTGTATTCAAAATATAGCACAATACACCACCTTATATAAACTATTTTGTTTCTACTGTTATCTTATATCTCACAAATTGTCTAACTCTCTGAAAACAAAGATTCATTCATATCAATCACATGTGCTATAAATATTAACAATGTTTCATATGCAATATTAACATCTTCATCCGAATAATCAATAATTCCCCTATGCAGAATATTATTTCTAAACGGCAAACGCTTGTCTATCTTTGTAAACTCATCTGTATTGGCAAATACCACATTTTTAATTGCAAATAAAACCGTTTTATAAATATTTTCACTCTCCATACCATAATTACTCGTTATCAATTCACTTTTCAGCATAGTACCTACCTTCTCTCTGCGTTTCTTTTCACGCCTCAGTGTCGAATACAGCAATCTTTCAAAATGACACAATATAATTACGAGTTTTTCCCTGTTTTCCAAACAATTATTTTCCATTATGCTCTTAATATAGTTATGTATTACGCTATTTCCGTCAATATATCTATATATAACCTCTTTAGCTTTTTCTATATTGCAAATTTCAAATTCATCAAACAGCAGCTTTACCTCTTCATATGTCAAATTTACCTTTCTCATTTTTTTGCAATTCTGAAAAAACTCCGTTTTTTGGACATCATCAGGAACATTGCTAATTATTTCTTCAAATCTCCGAAATTCTTCTGATTTAACAAAATTATTCATCACATTAGTTATTTCACTTCCAATTTCTCCTGCACGCTTGGCAATAACCCCCATTGTTTCACTTAATTTCTTTGAACCATCATTCCAATTTTCCATTTCTAATCCTTTCTGAAAGTATATATGTTTCCTCTACATAGCTCTCTATACAATAATTCTGTATTCCAAGACATGACTCAGAAGCTTTCTAGGCTCCACATTAAATTTCTTTGCCAACACCATATACCTATCATCCAGCTTATCCTTATATTCTTCTTCCGCTGCTAATTGATCTTCTTCCTTATGTAAAAGAAATTCCGACAGTCCATATGGCTGAAATCCTAACTTTTCCATCAAATTTTGAGAAGCGATATTATCTGTGTCTACCCGACTCGCAAACTCATGGCGTTTGGAAATACCCGCAACTGTTTCTAAATACATTTTTAATGCTCTATATCCATACCCTTTGTGGCAGCAATTACTTTTGATTTCTATGGCAATTTCCCAAATTCTTCTATCTAAATTTTTTACACCGCAATACCCGATAAAAGCATTATCTTCTTTCTTTGCTATTGTATAATACAGGCTTTCCTCCGATAAATATTCCTGCCATAACTCATCTTTATACTCTGGCTTTGCAAATGCAGATTTCATGTATGCATATTCCTTTTTTAATTGATAATATGGCTCACCGTCATCCGCAATCGCTTTTCTCAATATTATCTCAGAATCCTCGCAAAGAATGCTTTTGTCAAATAAAGATAAATCATACTCACCACCTACTAACGCTGCCTCTTTCTTTTCTAAATAACTGATTTCTTCCAGAAGCGCTTTTTCTTTTGCCTGTATTACCTGAAGTATTTCTTCCTTGCTTACTACTTCCTGTCCCTCTCCATCAAGTTTTTTCAAAATATCCAGTTCTTCCAAAAGTTGCTTCTTCTCTATTTTCGCTGCTATTTCCTGCATGGACATATCATTCGCACTCCTCAAAGAAAAATTTAATTTACAAAAGCACTATACATTTCACTATTCAATTTCTACCTATGCCAATTTTAGCACATCATAAACCGCATATAAGCAATCCTCCGCAATCAGTGCTTTACCGTTTTCAAAAAACACTGCCATAACCGCACATTTTTTACAGCTTTCCTGTGTAGTTATTGCATCTTCAAAAATATCTTCGAGTTTCTCCAAATCATCTTTGGAAATATCTAAAGCATTTTTCCAATATCTCACAAAACCTTTTTTAAAAGAATTATAATCTGCATACAAACCGTTCGGATTTTCTTGAATGCCGTATTTTACCGACTGAAAAGCAGATGCCATATTGTTTATATACTCATATACTAAATTTTCTTTTCCTCGCACATTTGCCATAATCGCTGATGTTGAATACATATCAACACCAAACTTAGCACCCATATGCCTCTGAAATGCGTTTCCAAAAATAATTCCCTGTTGCATAGCACAATCCTTCTTTCTTAATTTTTTCTCTAAATATTCAATCAATAAAGTATTGCAAGTAATTCACTACAATTTTCATATCGATCTTCTAAATTGCCTGCTAAACATTTCATAACGATATCAATTTCTTCATATAACAAATTTGGTGCTGCATTTTCTAAATACGCTTTCATATCACTTCCTTGCGGCGCTCTTCCGCAAAGCAGCCAGTACCAAATAGCACCTACAGAATATATATCACTCCTAACATCTCTCAACTTAGGATTTTCTTGTAATAATGGATCAATATAAACTCCCCCAGCAACAGATTCTCCCGTTTTAGTAAGTTTGATATGCTTGTCTGTATCTAAAAATGCACTGACACCAAAATCAATGATTTTGTACATCCTTTCTTCTACTGAATACATTACATTGCTTGGCTTCAAATCTCTATGTATAATCCCTTTCTTATGTGCATATTTTAATCCATGTAAAACAGGAATGATTACTTGTTTACTATCCTCAAAACTTAATAAACCATCTTTTTTTTGTAAACCATTTAAGTTATAACCTTCTACCAGTTCCATTCTTATAAAAGGACCATCTGCCATCCGTCCCACATCGTATATTTTAATAATATTCTCATGATTCAATTGAAATAACATTTTGGCTTCTCTAAAGAAACGTTTTTCCCCATTTTTCTGCTCATCCTCGGAAACAAAAATCGGAGAATATATTTTCACTGCAAAATCCATATTCAGGCAGTCATTATGATATTTATAGACATTCCCATATCCTCCATGTCCTATTTGCTCGATTCTTGTGTACTGTTTTATCTGTAAAAATGGATCCTCTTCTTCATCAAAATTCTCTTCAATATATTCAATTAGGTTATTTATCGAATCTGTAATTACCTGTGTCCTTCTAGCATAATCAACAAACTCGGTTTGAATAAATCTCCTAAATTCATTGGCAGTTCTACAGTTTCTGATAAATTTAGGAATTTGATTTTTAATGCTTACATTTTTCATTAAAGTATTTCTTGCCTGTACATAAAACTTATCATCAATTGTTCCATTTGTTGCTTTTTCATTCAGACCAATTTTATATTCATCTAGCAATTCTATTAATTCAGTATTTGTCATTTCTCCTCCCTGTTTAAACGCATAAAAAATATATTCTTATAATTCGTTTCACAATAGCTGATAAACAACTTAATTTTATTTTTCCCCAAACCGTCTAGCCAACTGTCCAAAAGAAGAATTACTGTGTACCTCTCCCGACGGAATAAAAACATACTGCCACTGTTTATAACCATTTGCCCTGCCCCATTCAGAAACAGCTTTACAATATCGGATTGCCCTTTCTTTTTTTGCCACCACATCCTCGCGCTCTATTCTATCTTCGCCCTTTACCTCCACAAGATATATCATATCCTCTGCTTCTACCACAAAATCCGGTTCATAACGATGCCCATGATTATAGGTAATATTAAACTGGCTTGATGCAGGACGGAGCCAATTTTTCACATCATTATCCTGCTCTAAAATACGCGCAAAGACAAGTTCAGGATCACTGTCAAATTTTGCCTCCTCGAACACGCCTTTTTTGATACCTGTAAACACAATATTTTGGATCCTTGTTTCGTATGCTGCAAACAAATTCAGCTTATATTTGCAGTTATACTGCTGGCGAACATTGTACTTTACAACATCAATTACTTCTTCTTCCAAAAATCCTGTCCTGACCTTAAAATGCTTTAGCATCTGTTCATATATTTCTTTTCCGATATGAACTTTATTCATCATGACAATATTCTGCATTCCATTCTGTCCATACCGATTTTCAAAGTAATCGCACACTTGTGTAATGAGTTTATAAAGCAGTTCGGAACACTTTTCATAATCCACTTCCGGCTGTATTCTTATCTGTTCTAAAATAACTTTTTTCGGTTCATACGCTCCAAAATCAATCTTATCTCCATGAACACGCTGTAAATCGCTCGGATCTTCCAAATTCTGTATGAGTATCTGATTGTCTATGGGAACCTGCGTAAACTGACTTAAATCCAAGTCAAAATCTTCATAAACATAATCTTCTACCCCACTGTTCGTAATCTTAATTTTGGGTATGGGAATGTATTTATCGACAACCGCACGATGAAGCTCTTTTGTCTGATAGTCTGTCCATGCGCTGATTGGATCGGCGTTTCTGCGGAATGTTTCTCCCAAGTCTGCATCTTCCAATAATTCCTTTTTTACACACTCCGCAATCGTTTTTTCATCTTCTTCCGTAACCGCATGACGGGAGCTTGTCTGTATTTGTTCTGAAATTTTTTCATAGATTTTTTCTGTTACCTGTTTTAATACAACATCAGTTTCCTGTGTTTTCTCAATTTTGGTATATTCATATGCAGAGTCTAAATCATGTTTTTCTTCTATATCAAAAGACAACTGCGTATAAACCGTTTCTTCTTCCTCTTCTTCATCAAGATTGATAATATTTCCCCTTTTAAAAATAGAATCCCCTTTTTGTGCCTCCGCCAATATCTCCTCAAATTTATCATGGGCAGTCAGCATTACTGCATCAACTGCTTTGTCACCCGTTCTTTTTCCATATGGCAGACGCAACCCTCTCCCAACCATCTGTTCGCGCAGTATCTTTGATGCCGCAGTACGAAGCGGAACAATCGTATAAAGGTTATTGACATCCCATCCTTCTTTTAGCATATTTACATGAATAACAATTTCCACAGGATTATTTGCCTGTTCCACGCCAAGCAACAATCTGGTATTGAAATCGCTTTCTGCCCCGCTTTTCTTTGAATGCACAGTAATGACTTTATTTTTATACTTCCCCGCCTTAAATTCATCTGATTGAATATAGCTTTCCACCCATGCTGCATGATTGGTGTCTGAACATACTACCAGCATAAAAGGTTTCACTTTTTCTTTATTATGAGATAAAGCATATTCTTCCAGACTTCGCTTCGTTTTTTCATGCTGCACAATACCATCCTGCAGCATCAGCTTGTCAAGCGCCTCATTGCCAAAATGAAAGAAATCAATATCTGACCTTGTAATGGCATAAGGTGTCCTTGTATATCCATCTTCAATCGCCTTTGACAATGGATACTCATAAACAACATTCTTAAATGGTATCTGTTTCGTTCCGGCTTTTACCAACGGTGTCGCCGTCAGCTCCAATCCAAGCACAGGCTTTAGCTCGTCCAACGCCTGCGCGCCTTTTTGCGCCCTGTAATGATGCGATTCATCCATAATCAATACCAGATCATTTAAATTTGCCAATGACTGCAAAAAGGAACCTCCATAATATTCATCTTCTTTCCTCATGTTGACATTTTCTTTATTAAATTTATCAATATTAAAAATATAGATGTGGATATCTGTATCAAAGGCATATAAATTCCTGCTGCTGTACTCTTCATCCGTAATCACTCTTGGTGACAGCGAAAAACAGCCTAATCCCTTGAATACATATTTGGGATTACTCGAATCGCCTAAATCCTTTTTCAGTTTCTCATAAACAGTCGTCCCCGGCGCAACCACAAAAAAATTCTTTATCCCTTTCTGCGTATAAAGATATGTAATAAAAGCGCCCATCAACCGCGTTTTCCCGACTCCCGTAGCCAGTGCAAAAGTTACGGAAAGAAAAGCCCTCTCAAAAGCAGAGCATATCGGAAACATTTCCCTGATACATTCCAGTGATTTTTCCAAATCCATATTTTTATCTAACGGGATGTTTTCTACAATCCGTTCCAATCTTTTAAGCGACTCTTTCTGCGGTTCCCGCAAAGACATCACGCCTGCAATATAATCTGTTGTATATTGCGAAAATTCAATATCACTCATCGCAATCCTCCTCATCATACACAAACGGACGTATGATGTTTAAGTTATAATTTTCCTTTCCAAACTCACATTTTGAAAGGAGCATCTGCGGTATTTTCTTGATCGTAATATTGCTATAAGTTTTTTCTATCTCCCTGTCATAAGAGCGACACGCAATAATCAAATATTCATTATCCGCCATCATATCCCTTATAGAATCTATATACGCACCAGTTATGTGCTTTGTTGTTACATAGAGAAATGAATCTTCATTCCCCTTAGACTGTTTCCAAAATATGCTCTCGTCCGGCTGATAGGTAAACCCTTCATGCAGTGCAACTGTCGCCGCCAGCATATCAGCATTATATTCTGAATTGATGACTTTTTCACCAAATATATCATCCACAATTAAGGACGGTGCAAGTTCATAGAAATGATAACCACCCCCACCCTGCCAGTTTACGGCTTTTGTGATGCCACCTTCATCTTCCCCCGTTATTACTCTATCCAACCGTAGTTTACAATGCGTAAAAGCATGTTCCCCCATCTCAATGCCTATCCACCGTCTTCCCATCTTATGAGCTACCGCAGCAGTAGTTCCAGAACCGAGAAAAGAGTCTAATACAAAGTCACCTGGTTTCGTGGCGATTTTGAGAATACGTTCAATCAATCGTTCCGGTTTTGGCGTTGTAAATGCATTACTGCTTCCAAAAATTGCATTATTTTCCTTTTTTGCCTCCTGATTATGACCTACTTCCTTATTTGTCCACCATGTCCATGGCGTAACTCCATCACTCTCGGATAAATATGTCTTCTTTCGCGGAACGCCCATACCATCTTTGCCTAACCAGATTCTGCCAGCCGCTATTTCCTCTTCAAGTCGCTCTTTCGTATATCTCCAACACAAGCTATCCGGCAGGGTAATTTCACGTCCGGCGGGAGTGACAAACGTATAAAATTGACTTTCCGTTCCATGTCCTGCCTGTGCTGTACAATCTGTAGAAGTCCAAGGTCCTCTTGGATCATTGTCCGGATTTTTATAATTTTTTGCCTGTTCTTCACTCAACGGTAATTTGTTTCTTGATGCCTTAAACTTTTCTTTATCCTTCGCATATACCAAAATATAATCATGTGCATCGCTTATTACCGCCCTCATATCAGGAGATGTTCTTTTCTGCCACACTACAGATGCAACAAAGTTTTTTCTTCCAAATATTTCATCACATAACACTTTTAAATATGCCTGTTCATCATCATCTATACTAATCCAAAGACTTCCTTCATCTTTTAAAAGTTTGCGTAAAAACTCAATTCTTGGTCTTATCAGACTAAGCCATTGACTGTGCTCCATATTGTCATCATAATGCTCAAATGCACTGCCCGTATTATACGGCGGATCTATATAAATACATTTTATTTTCCCTGTATAATCTTTTTCCAATGCCTTCAATGCCAACAGATTATCCCCATGAATAAGCATGTTATCTGTTATTCCATCATTATCACATCCATATGACAACTGTACATTTTCAATCAACAGACGGGGTTCAATCTTTAACGAATCATCCTTACCATACCAAGTCAATTCTAACTTATTTCCCATCTATTTATCCTCGCTCTCTACTGAATCTTCATTTATAAAATCCAAAATATCATCTGTGCAGCAATGCAATACTCCGCATATCTTTTCCACGCTCTCCATTGAAATATATTCGTTTCTTCCCATCCGAGCAAGAATATTGCCGCTAATTCCGGCTTTTCGCTGCATCTCAATTTTTTTCATATTCTTTTCCTGCAATAATTTCCATAATTTTTCATATGTGACTGCCATGATATTATCTCCTTATTAATTCTTTCCAATTATATCACGAAATCGTTATGTATTCAATCTGAAATTTAATTCACTACAGAAACGAGGGCAGATTTCTCTGCCCCCATTCTCAAAGCGTATAAATAATTTCTTCCCTCACAATCTCCTCCGCCCTAACCCTAATATTGTTTATTCTCCGCACCCATAACATCTGATCCTGCGCCTTTAACTGTTCCGTCACCCCTTCCTGCTTCGTCATCTGCTCCACCAGCAAATCAAACCTTTCCTCTGCCTGTTCCTGTATCATCAACAGATGCTTTTTTAATTCGCCCGATAACAACAATCCTGAATAAATCCCTCTCCTATAGTTTTCTAAATAGGATTTCCGCATCAGCCAGAACTTTCTCAACTCCCCCTCCGGCTCTGGATTGGGAATTAGATTCGGTATCAAATAATCTCCACATTTTTCATAAGATATGTTCATTGTCTGTTCCTCTCCTCCATAAAATTTACATTTCCTGCTGCCACCGCTTATTCTTTTCCGGCAATACCTGCGTATTTTTTCTCTGACGGTTGTGTTCAGTCGCATCCGCTTTTGCATCTTCCAGCTTTTGTTTCATCGTCTTTGGAGCAAGCGATTTTACAAATTCCACAAACGCCTCTCCAAGTCCCATAGATGCTACAAACCGTTTTAATTTTTCGACTTGCTCAGTAAGCACAGCTATCTTCTTCTCCAAATTTGATATCTTCTTCTCATACTTTTCCAAAAGATGATTTCTTGATACTGCCTTATTAAAAGCATCCAGTATTTTATTCCAGTCGCTTTTCTTCACTTTGACATATTCCTCGCTACTGAAAAGATTGGCTACCGGAACGGCAGCGCTTTTCATATTTTTTGTTTCCGCCACCACTTCCTTTGAAATCAATTGAAATGTATCTGCCCTTAAATCATGTTTGGCAAGAACCTCCTGCGCCGCTTTTTCTTTCGCCTCTGCTTCCTCAATCTGTTCCGTAAGCTCCTGCGCCTGCAAAAACAATTCATTGTTATGTACTTCCATTTCCTGCACCTGACCATGTAGGTCAGATGCCCGCTTCTGCAAACTTTCATTACACTGCTCCAAAGTTTCATTCTGCTTATCCAGCTTTTCCGCCTCTGCCTCAAGACACTCTACTTTCCGCATTACCGCTTTGTATTCCGGCAGAGTAAGATTATCGCGCTTATCTCCTTTGATTTCTACCTCTATTCCACGCTCCCGGCATAAATCCATTAAATAATCACGCTCTCTTGCCTCCCAGTCAATCACCTCATTGTCATACCTGCCTTTGCCCTTTTCAAATCCCATCTGTTGCAAAGCTTTGGAAATGCTGTTCCTTGTTTTCATGCCCTTTTTATATCCGTCTGCGACAGGGATATAGTCTATATGCAGATGCGGCGTTGCCTCATCCAAATGCAGAACACAGTTAAATAAATATAAATTAGGGCTTCGTTCCTGAAAAGTTCTTGCATACTCGTCCAACAAATCAACTGCCTCTTTTGCCGCCTCTGTCAGATTTCCATCTTCGTCCACAACAGGCGTATCGTACTTTGTGCCAAGCTGTACAATATTTTCATAAAACACATTCTCCCCGTTATCGGAATTTTCTATCTTTTTCACATAATTACTGATTTTTCTGTCATTGCGTTTCTGCCCTGCATTATATTCCCTGACAGCCTCCCCGAAGCATTTTTCATAAGCATCTGCTATGGATTCCCTGATATATGTTTTGTTCCAGCCTGTTCTTTCCGGACAGACATTATTTGCTATAAATTCCCTGTTGTTGTGCGCCAGACTTCCATCACCTTTCGGAAAAGATATGGTTCTTCCTGCCATTTTCTGCCTCCCTTCCGTCTTAAATATTGCTCTAAATGCTCCGCATTTATCGCTGCTGTGCCAGTGAAAACAAATGCCGCCTTGCGTCGCTTGTTTTCACTTTGAGCACAGCATTTTGTTACTTTTGTCAAAAGTAACGCCTTATTACTTCTGACGCATACGCATCAGAAGTAAGGCGCTCTCCGAGGGTTTATGAATGACGGCATCCATAGTCTGTAGAAAAACACATCCGACAGACTGCTCATTCCGGCAAAAAGCCGCCGTCATTTGTTTTGGGTGACAGTACCGAATAAATACTTTTCGGCACCCTTCCATAAGCTCCCTTTTCGGAAATGAGTACCGAATGTAAAAATTCGGTACCGCCTATTCGCCCATTGTAAATGCAAACGCCATCATATCCTCGGATAATTCCGCCTCCTGCGTCTGCCCTAATTCATTACTGTCATCCGTTTCCGCTGCCCTAACCGCATCAGCTTGAAAATCCAAAGTATGTTCCTGAAAGCATTTTTCCATATGATCTGTCAGAATTTCCTGTAAACTCCAAAACTTAGCTTCCAGCACCCTCGCAAACATTTCTTCTAATTGTTCAAATTCGTGTTCTGACTGTTTTAATGAAAGAGTAAGTAATTCTTCCGGTTTATCTGCTCTTATTTCATTCTTGCTG
>ERZ778495.1742-NODE-1742-length-13801-cov-4.606358_pt1 | contig 13801 bp, 17 predicted proteins | sample MGYA00433100_ERZ778495 | MGnify/ENA primary metagenome ERZ778495 (study PRJEB29527, sample SAMN07138962) | mouse gut metagenome | material: feces | host: mouse | place: China:Nanjing | collected 2016-01-25 ...
ATTTGAATAAGAAAGCCGGGGCACAAGATAGGTATAGGATTGAAATGCGAGAACTTCTTAACGAAGAACTTCAGCAGATGCCAGTACCTGTTTTTTATTATGTCACAAATGATTATACACTTGTCGTTTCGATGCATCTCGCTATATATGATTTAGTTGAAAAAACGGAGAAGGAAGTTTTGATTCCAATTTCAGTAAGGTATGGTGAGCAGTATGTAGAAATTGTATGAGGAGGTGAGTAATATGGTAGTAACAACCGCAGACTTGGATATAGAGATTAAGCGTAAAATTACGGATTATGTAATGTTTGAAGCATCTTATGCACAGGTTGGTTCAGAAAAGTTCATAAAAGTTTGTGATGATAAGCTTGTTAAGAAAGTTAATGAAATGGCGGCAGAGTACTATGCATTTGCGGATATTGAAATTCGTATGGAGTTAAAAGATATCATGCAGATTTGCAAAACTGCCTATTGTTAAGGAAGCAAGGGGACAGTTTTATGAAAATAACTGTCTAATATAAGGAAGGACATTGTATGAAAGAAATCTTTAAATGGTTCACCACCGAAGATGCAGATTCCAGAATTGTGTGGTTTACAGAGCAGTTTCCTTATGAGGAATTTGATGGTATAGATAAGTTGTTTGTGTTATTTCTGGGGTATTGTGCGTCATTGAATATCCCGGCATCTAAGAAATTCCTAGAGAAGTTTTTGCAGACGGAAGGAAAGAAGTATATAAAAAAATATAATATAAAATTGCCAACAATGGATAATTTTGATTATTCCGAACCTACTTCTTTGAATGAAGCTGCAAGAATTATCATTGCAAATACTGCTGCTTTATATGATGAATATGTTGTTGGAAGTTTAGATACAGATGACAATTTTAAGGTTGCAATGAAAGCATTTATAGAAAAGAAGAAAAGTGACAAAGTTGTAAATGTTATGACACAGGTATTTCCACAACTTTCTGATGGTGATGTGACAGAGCTTATAGATGATATGCAGTATAAGTTAAGTGTAGTGCAAGAGATTTACAATCCTAACTGTTTAAGTAAACTTGATTTTCTAGAAGGGAGAACCAGTAGTAGTGGAACTAAAGGCAGGCGTATGAGACATATTCTAAATACGGGGATTCCGTGTATTGATGGAGATGCAGGAGGTTTGTTTTCAACACAAGTATGGGCTTTAACGGGTTCGCCAGGTATAGGTAAAACAAGATTTGCACTAGCAGCATTTGCTTATCAAGCAATGGTAGGTTCAAAAGTTGATGTGTTGTTTGAAGAGCTGGAGCTTCAAAAGATTGAGGTAGAGAATATGCTGATAGCATACCATATTATACAATTGTATGATGGCAAAATAAAGATACCAGATAGTGTAATGAATAAAGGATTAATGTCACCAGAGCAGGAAAAATATTATGAAGCAGCTCGAATTGATTTATTTGAAAGTGGAAATTATGGGCGTATTACCATAAGGACTGATTCGCTTATTGTTGAAACATTAGAGAAGAATATGTTGAATTACTTACGTAGAAATAGGAATACACAGTTATGGATAACTGATTATGCTGGTCTTGCTAAATCAAAACCAACTGAAAAGTATGCACCACATAAAATACAGTTTGAGATTATACAAGAACTGTATAAAACAACAAAGGATATCGTTAAAGAAGCAGATATAGGAGCACTTATAATAAATCAGTTTGGAAAGGAAGGTATAGATGCAGCAAAGTCAGGAAAAATAATAGTTGCTGGACATGTACAAGGAGGGCAGATTATCGAACAACATGCAGACTATGATTTAGCTTTATGCGCAACAACAGAACAAGAGGCAGCTAATATGTGTACGTTATCCACCGTTAAAAAGCGTGCGGCAGCAGGTTTTCAGTTTGTACCGTTTGCGATGGATAGATCAGTTTCTGTATTTAGACAACTTAGACAGGAAGCTATAAGTTAGGAGGAGAAAATGGGAAGATTAATTAAAGATAATATTGTATTACAACGGCTAGTAAATCAGGGTAAAACAGATATTTATCTTGATAGAGTAGTACAATATTCAGGAGAGGTCGATGATTCAAAACCGAAAACAAAATTGAAGTCGCTAAATGGGATGATTCCGCCTATACATATTATTGATTCGCTCAAGTACAAGTATAGTCTAATGAAAGCTGAAGGTGATTGTCAAATTGTTGAAGTTATGAATGGTGAAATTTTAAATACTTATGCTGCTAAGCCGGAAGATATTCGTATGCTTAGGGCATTAGCTGCGGAACAAATCAGTAATGATGAGATTTATTCAGATGTTGTAGCAACTGTATTTAAGTCGTTAATGGTCAGTGTAATCAGTAAAGCAGATCATATAGTGTGGAAGCCTATAGAGTATAATGAGTTTTATAAGTATGTATATGACGAAATACAGAAGTATGTGTCGAAAGAAGTAAGGAGATAATTATGAGTAAGTATAGTTTAAAAGGATTGTCAGTAATGGATGTAGAAACAGGTGAGTTTATATGTAAAGGTTCAAGCTATGAGGATGTAGTAGATATACATGATCAGAGCATTATAAATATTAACACTCCTTTAAAGACGGATACAGTAATTGGTCTGGCTGATAAAGTATGTGAATTTTTGCAGGAAAATCCTGAGTGTATGGGCGATGATAACCTTACATTTAAGTTTCGCCTGCCGTATATTGGTGGCAGATATATGCAGCTAGAATTCAGTGGGGCAAATATGGATATTGAAGCATATTCAGTGCTAAAGCTTTTGGTGGCATTGTTGCTGGTAGAAGCAAGAAAAGAAGTTATTCAGGTCCAGTATTCAGGAAAAATGAGAGATGGGCTTTTGGAAGCTTTTAGTGAAATGCAGAATATCATTATTGAAAGCTTTCAGGAAGAACCAAGGTATACTGTTGAGGAAAAGTATAGTGTTGTTGCTGAGGATAATAGTTTATGTTAGTAGGTGTGAAAGGAAGGCTGCCAACAATTCCTGAATATTACATGGATTTTATAAACAAAAATGTAGATTTAACTAAAGAGCCTAAGCAATGCTGTCCATTTCACAAAGAAGATACGCCGTCTTTTTCGTATTCAGCAATGAAAAATGTTTGGCGGTGTTTTGGAGCATGCCATTGTGGTGGAGATGTAGTAGATTTACACAAAAAGAATTATGGGTTTTCTTCAAGGGAAGAAGCTGACAAATCTCTTAAGGCGTATTATGGAGTTATCGAAAAAGTTACATTACAGCAATATGTACGGGAAGTGGATAATGAAGTGGTTTATAAAAACACGTATTATACATTGGCAGTTTCATTGGCAAGTTGTCCTGAAAGATGGGTGCAGTTGGATTATGTTATGTCCAAGACGCCAGTGGATACAATTGAACTGGAAGCACTTGTTCATGAGTGGCAGAGTAGTAAGTAAGAATTATATGCAGAAAGAAGGTATTTAGATGAATGATAAGAATTTAAGTTATAGAGCAGCTGAAGTATATAGAACTATAATAGCATACATAGAATCGCATGGTTATCCACCAACACAAAGCGAGATAAGTGAGCTATGTTTTTATTCAACGTATATTACATATAGCGCAATAATAGAATTGGAGAAGAAAAAGCTCATTACAAAGAAATACAGAAAACCACGGACTATTAAAGTTACGGGTTATGAATTTGTGGAGGTTGAGAGTAAATGATCCTTAGTATAAATGGGCGTGTTGAAAATATTTTTATGCCAAGATATGAGGGTAAAAAGATAGTTATTGGAATAGACTCTTCAAAAACAAATTCAGCAATAGCTGTTGGTGACAGTTCTGGCTGCGTATTAGATTATATTGAAGTAAATGGAGTGAACGTAGGCACTGCTGAAGAAGAAACGCTTAAGCTATGCTATGATACAAGAGTGGCATTAAAAGAAATCTTTAAATACTCAAAGCCGATTTGCGTTGGGATTGAGAATATAATATCCAAAATCACAAAGGGTAAAGAAACGGGTATAACAATACATGAGTCGAGATTTAAGATCACAGCTGTTTTTATGAGTTTTATATCATTTTTCCAAGACACATTTAACATAACGCCCCAGCTTATAAATAATCAAACATGGAAAGCAGCTGTTCTTCCAAGTGAGTTCAGAAAGCGAGAATACAAGAAAGGTTCTTTAGCATACTTTAAAAGTATTAATTCAAGATATCAGTATTGCAGTGATGATGTAACAGATGCTATATGTATTTTGAAATATCTTATTTCAGCAAATAGTATAACAGAAGGTTATAAAATAGTTGCTCCAGAGTTATCGAGATATAAGCATGAGATATTTCTTGTACCGCCGTCATTTATTTCCAAAATACCCATATATCCATTTACGCTGAATGTCAATATGACATTAGAACAAAATGCAATTGTTATGAGCAATGTGATAGCAAGTAAAATAAACGTCTTGGCAGCAGCTGAATGTAATGTAGAAAAGTTAACATTGCAAGATATCTATAAGTACTGTACAGGAGTTTTTGAAAAGAAAGAAAAGAGGTTGAAGTTGTTTGTAAGGAATGTGAGGTGAGTTGTATAGTTGTGCTAAATTACGTAGGTTCAAGTGTTTTGGTTTTCCTTATTGCAAATATAATTGTAGATATTATGCATACCAAGCATTTGAACGGGAAAGGATTGCTTGGACGAATTGTAATTTTAATTATGCTTTTCATTGCAGTCTTGCGAACGTAATAATGTTGTGTAGTTAAAGTAAAAGATACTTATGTATCTTTTTATTTTGTTTAAGAAGTTAAAGGAGGTCGCGTAAGCATATGAAGAAGCTATTGACTGTATTTCTGTGTATATTAATGATTGCAGGAGTTGGAACTGCTATTTATTTTGGAATACAGTACAACAAGACAAGAGCAGAAAAAGAGGTGCTGATACAGCAAAATGCAGCATTGCAGGGAGTAATCGATGCAGTCGGTCCGACTACGACAGCTTATACTGTTGCGGCAAAGGTTAACAGCGGTAGTGTGGTGCGGACGGTAGATTTGACAAGTATTACGGTACCAACATCAACAATTACAGATGCAACAGTAATGGATGTATCAGAAATTGAGGGAATGCTGTACAAAGTAAATATAAATCCGGGTACAACAATTACGAAGGATTTAGTTATGACTGATGAATATGATGAAACGATATATGAGCAGGATATGACTTTTGAGTTTCTTCCACTTGGACTGAAAGTAGGCGATTATGTTGATATTCGTGTAACATTTCCTTACGGACAAACAATGTATGTAATGTCACATAAACGTATTGAGCAGGTGGTACAGGAAACATGCACAGTGAAAGTATTTCTTAATACTGCGCAGCAGTTATTATGGCAAAGTGCGATGAAAGATAAAGCTTTGTATAAAGACAATGGATTAGCGCTATATATTACAAAGTATGTTGAACCTGGAGTACAAAATGATACAATGGCTTTTTATCCAGTAAGACAAGAAATGGAAGCAATTGTTCAGCTTAATCCGAATGTTAAGAATAAAGCGGAATGTATAAATTCTACACTTAGAAAACAAATTGACAGGATGCTTGAATCTGTCGAAGATACAGATAAAATGATTCTTACGGTAGGGGTACAGTCAGAAGCAAGCAGTATTAAACAATCAGCATCACAATATCTTGAAAGCGATAATTCAGGATATTCAGTTGGGCAGGATAATGACAGTGAAGATATAGATAGTACAATCCTTGATTTGTCTGAGCAGCAAGTTTCAGATAGTTTGCATGAAATAGATAGTACATTGACAACGGTAACAGAGCCAGAAGATGTTGCTCCAGCAATTACTAATCAGCAAAGAAAGGATGCTGCAGGTGGTAATCCGCAGGAAGGAGAAGCTTTCACGGAATAGGAGGTAAAGTATGTATATCGCAATTAAGAGCGAGATGGACAGTAGACCAGTTGTATATCCATTGATGAGAGCGTTACGTTCATATGGGTCAATATTGGTTGTTTCGTCTAATAAGCAGTTATTAAGACTTATTGAGGATGAAGCATTTTCGACGTTCAGGGATATTACAATATTGGTAGACGAAGACGGTGCTACTGATGATATTTATCAGAAGTTTGGAGTTGTACGTGGTGACTATGATTATGTTATTTTGGACAATGTAGGGCTGCTGGATTATGATATCTGCTTAATACCAATTGGCTTTAAGGTAAGTAGCGAATTTGAAGAAGATTTGCAGATAATGGAAGGGAGTGAAGATGCTGCTAAGATGATTTATCTCTGTTTCTGTGGGGAACCTGAGAGAGAGAAGAAAAAGAAAGAAGCAGAACAAGCAGTTGTAAAACGTGGGAAAAATAGCAAAGTACTTGAAACTGATATGGATTATGATCCAACTAAGAAATTTAGGGATCGTGTTGAGATGGAAGATAAAACAGCAACTGTAAGAAGGTTTAAAGTTACGTTCCCTCAATTCAAAAATATCGAACAACTTGAGGGAGAACATAGATTTTTCGAACCAGATAGCACTCTGCTAACCGTCTTCTATGAAATGCTTAAAGATGAGTTGGGAATAAGTATAAATCAGTTTAGAAAGGAGATGCGGAACAAAGATGAAAGTAGCGGTTATATCAAATAATCCGGGACAAGTGGGTAAGAGCAGCTTTATACTGTTGCTGGCATCAGTATTTGCAAGAACACAACGAAAGCAAGTAACAGTATTGTCAACGGGTTCATTAGCTGAAATGTATGCACAAGCAGCAATTGATAACAGAGGACAGGAATCGAAATCAATAAATGTTTATTCTGCCTTTATTCGTGCGGCTGCAGTATCAAATGACAGTGTACTTGACTATGCAAACAGGATTGGTTCAGAAGAAGTGTATACTTTGGATATATTTTCAGCAGCAATAAAACTGGAAGATATGCAGGAATTGTTTTTAACGACACTGAATGCAATTAAGACAGAATTAATACTTGTTGAGATTGCTGGGGACATTAATACTGAATTCAATCATACTGTTATGAACGAATGTGATGTTGTCTTAAATGTATTTAATGCGACAAGACAAAGCATGCAAGCAGTGAAAAAGTATACAGAAGAATACGACGAAAGAATTGTTGCCAGAACAGGATTCGTATGTCAGAAATACGATGCAAAGGGTTTGGGTGAAAAACGTATTGCGTCTACAGCAGGCATTAATATTAGAAATATGATGGTAGTGCCTTATAATACTGTTGTAATCAAAAAGTGTTTTGAGGGTGAGCTTAACACAATTGCAAAAGCTATTACGGAAGGTAATTCAGAAGTTATTAATCTTCGCATTAAATTACTGGAAGTTATGCAATATCTATTTGATTCTGACAAGTATAAATATATAAAAGGACCAAGCGAATGGTACAGATAGGCTTAAGTGCTCTGACAGTTATAATTTTATTAAGTGTGACTTTTATTCTATACAAACGAAGGGCTGGTGAGAAGCCAGAAATAGAGAACTATGACCGGATTACATTAGATTCTTTACTGAGGGTTGTAAAGAATGAGATGGCAGAAATCTCAAAAGATAATGAACTCTATGTACATGGTGATGCAATGTATGAAGCTGTTATAAGAAATAAAAGGCGTATTGCTAAGGCTTTAACTGAGTCTGTATATGGCATACCTGCACAAAGGCAGGTTGTTATTGGACTTATTCGAAATGTACTGGAACGAGAACTTCCTACACGAAACAGTGTTTTGAGTGTTATTGATTTTGATAATCCTACATTTCTTGATCCACAGATAAAATGGGAAATTCTTTTGGAAAGGTTAAAGTCTAAGCATGGGCGAAAGATAATACGTTACCTTGAAGATAAGTATCACATTTCAGAACTCCGTAATATGAAAAATGGATATAATCAGAAGCTTAAACGAGAGTTTGATTATCAAATGCTTGACGGAATATTTCGTGATGAATGTATGACGGATATAAATGAAGATGGCAAGTACATTTCATATGAAGAAATGCTTGATGTAATTTCAATTATTTTGTTTTCAAGATACCGTGGGTTCGAAGTTTTAGACAGTTTGATGCAATTAGATTTTGATGGTCTTAATTTTGGGTCATCAGGATCAATAAGATACGAAGTTGATGGTAACTTTGACAATCAGTATAAAACAACAAATTCTGTATGGGTGCAGATTGATGCAAAGTGGACTTTATTCAGTTTTATTGACTTTAAAACTGTAAATAAACAAAAAAAGGTAATCAATCAGCTTGTATCGTATGGTGCCATGGCACCTATGACGGAAAAATCACCTTATAAAGTCACAGACGGATATGATGGTTCAAGACGTGTAGCTATCAGACCGCCTGCTGGTGAAACATGGTTTTTCTCATGTCGAAAGTTTACGTTGGGTGTATATAAAATGCGTACTTTGTTAGATAAGCCTTATGTAAAAAATTGGGAACTTCCGGCAAAGCTCATAGAATATCTTATGAAAGCAGAGGAAACAACAGCATTTACGGGGCAGCAGAATACAGGTAAAACAACAATAATGAAGAGTGCTGTAGAACATGTGCGTGATAAGAACATCAGAATACTTGAAATGTCGTTTGAGTTGGCGTTGAGAGAAATATATCAAGATGTCAATGTTATGACGGTGAAGCCAACAGATTATGTAACATCATCACAACTTCAAGATCTTTTAAAGAAAACAGACGGTTGGATGTCAATGGTAGGTGAGGTTGCTGAAGATATTGTAGCCGCACGTATGATTCAGTTTTGTCTGATTGCATCTGCATTTACAATTTTTTCACATCATGGGCTAGACGATTGGGGGTTAATTAATGGTCTTACCAATTCACTTGTAGCATCAGGTGAATACCATGATCATAGTGTAGCTATGTCTACTGTTTTGGATGTTATTAAAAATAACGTACATCTCACATTTACAAGCAATAAAGAGCGTGTAATTGAGTACATTTCACAAATTATTAAATTGAGTGAGCTGTCGTCGTATCCTGAGTTAGATGATCTTATGAAGCAGGCAAAAACAGCGTTATCAATTAAAGATGAAAAACAGGCTGCAAAAGAGCTTTCACAGATTATGTTGGCACAGACAATGTTGACACGTGAATTTTATACACGTACAACAGATCGTGTGAAATTCACGTCAAGGAAAATAATTGTTTATAATCCAGTAACGAAAGCGTATGAACCCAACGAGTGGTATACACCAGATGCAATGGAACGTATTCTGAAAAAGCTTGATAGTGAAGATAGAGCAGGATTTATTCAGTTCTATAAAGAGAATTGGGGGTGTAGACAACATTGAATTTCCAAGTGAAAATGAATCTTATACTGGTAGCTATTGCAGTAACGATTATACTTATCGGTTGTGTTTACATTAAATTTAAAAAGAGACTGAAAGATCCAGTTCGAAAGAGGAAAAGGTATCACAATACATTTGTGTTTCTGAGAAGAAATTTACTTACAAGAAAACGATTCAGGAGGGTAGAAGTAAGTTTTGCATCAATGATGTGTTTCGAGTATGAAGAATTACAGCAAAAATGTGTAAAGGTATTTCTTAAATCAGTTGGTGCATCAATAATGATACCACTATTTATTTTTATTGTGACGAAGGAAATTGTTTTGACGGTAGTTGCAGTACTTATTGCGTATATTTATTACAATATTATGGTAGACAGAGCGATTGATAAGCAAGAGATTGATATAGACAGTGCACTTTCTATGACAATTGCATCTATAAGAGATAATTATGCATTGACAGATAATATTCCGAAATCTGTAATATCATGCGAGCGCGAAACGTGTTTAGAAAGACCAATTAATAAAATATTTGAGATACTGACAGATGAAGAAGGAGAAGATCTGCTAATGGAATTTAAAAGGTCAACTCCTAACAGGCTTTTAAGCACATTAGCTACGACATGTTTTCTGACAAATGATGAAGGTGATGTTAGAGATGCTGATGGAGCATCTGCTTTTGGTAACGAGCTTATTGTACTAAGACAAGAAGCAGATGCTAGAATACGGCAGCTTGTAAAGACTGATATAGCATTTAAGTCATTAGGGAATCTAACATTAGTTGGTTTAATTGTGATGCCACTCATCGAGATGTTCTTATTAAGTCAAATGCCTGGAACTGCTCTTTTTCTAAAGGGAATTTATGGTTCTGTTGTGAAAGTTATTATAACTCTTACAGTTGCATTTACTTACTATATTATTAGTGTACTGCGACGACCTTCTGTTGTGAATCAAGTAGATAAAATTGAGTTTGTTAACAATTTAAGTCGAAAGAATGAAGTGAAGGAACTTGTAAAAAAGCTTATACCAAAGAAATTTAAGACAAGGCATAGACTTAATAAACTGCTTAATAACAGTTTATCTAGCAAGAATTTTGAGTATATCTATACACTTAAACCTGTAATGGCTGTTACTGTATTTGCATTGTCAATTGTGGCATTTATAATTTTTGTTATTTCAGCAAGGGCACATCTTTACTATAATTATAATTCATTAATGCTTACGAGCAGCGGTGAGATGACTGAAAAAAGGCTGGAAGAAGTAAAAGTAATGGATGCGGAATATCTTGCATTGGATGAACCGTTATTTGATGAAGATTTATCTATGTTTGTAAAGGCGCACATTTCAGGTATTGAGAATTTGGATGTAGAAACACAGGCAGATAGGCTGTCAAAGAAATATGAAGCTTATCATAAAATTAAATTTCAGTGGTACTATATCGTACTTTCTTATATATTTGCAATAGCAGCATGGTTTTCACCGGAGATAAGTTTAGTGTTAAGAAAATATTTGGTTAAGTTCGAGGCAGCTGAAGACATTATACAGCTTCAGACTTTAATGATTACGTTATCAAATACAAAAATGGATGTATATAAAGCATTAAGATGGCTTACATTAGAGTCCACAGTGCACAAGGCGCCGCTTATGTATGCATATCTAGAGTATCCGTCGGATCCTGAATTATCGTTGGAAAAGTTAAAAGATAGCATCACAGAAAGAGATATGAAAAGACTTGTATCAAAATTAATAAAGGCAATATATGATTTAAGTCTGTCAGAAGCATTTTCGGATATAACTCTTGATAAGCAGCAGTCAATGGCACTACAAGGAATGTTGCAAGACGAAGTTTTAGAGTCGAAGAAGTATTATGCAAAAATGTTAGCAGTAATACCAATAGGTATGGTACTTATATTAGATTTTGTTGCCCCTATATTGTTATTAGGAATCAACCAGTTATCTACGGCATTTAGTACATTAGCAGTATAAGAATAAAAGGAGAAGGAGAACATGACTAAGTTTAGAGCGAAAGTAAAGATTAGAGAGGTTTTAGGTGGTAGTAAAACTTTCTTTGGAAAGTTTTTTACAAAATGTATTGTAGATGCAGGGAGCATGAAACTTACTGCATATATTGAGGAGGATTGCGATAAAATTGAGAAAAATGCTGTTATTGAGTCAGATGAGGTATATTTTACGGGTAAGCTGGATTATTTAGACAGTTTAAATCCTATTCTTAGAATTTGTAATTGGAAGCTTGCACCTCAGCCAAAAACATCAGATATGTTTGTTATTAAAGCAGAAGGTGTACTGTGTAAATCAAAGAAGGCTGTACTAAAGAATGTTGGAAAACATGGCATACCATTTATCGCAACGTCGCTAGAGATAACAAATGAAAATGATAGGGTTTACAAAATCATGCTTGTTGCTTTTAATAAAAATGCAATTAAAGTTAATGATTTTGAAGATAAACAGGAAGTAACCGTTACGGCAAGATTAGTGCACAGTAAAGAAAGTAGTGGTTACGAACTGAATGTAGTAAACATAATTTGTTAAGGAAAGGGGGAAATGTAGTATGAGCGCAATTTTAGATGAATGGAAGTTTGCTGTAACAGGAAGTAAACACAAGGCACAGTACCTGTTTATGACCATCGTATTTGTAGTGCTTGAAGTTCTAGGGCTTGTTGGTTTTGTATTGGGCTTAATGAGTCAAAAAATTACAGTGTTCTTCTGGATTGCAGTAATTGCAATCTTTCTTGGATGGGTACTACCAGTTGCTATACATTTTTTAGTACAGGATGAGTAGTAAAGAAAGATGAAGGTAGAAGTAAGTAATATTAATAAGAAAGATAGTTAACGTTTAAGGAAGATAGTAAGTACTAACTGTTTTATATTTTATGAAAATTAAAACAGAGTATTAAGGAAAGCAATAGATTATGATAGAGTAAGTAATTTGGTTTAAGAAAGGATAGGGGTGGTTTTTATGAAAATAAACAGTGAATAATGAAGATGTGTAGACATGCTGCGCATCTTCAAATTGGAGGGAAAATTATATGAATGAAGATATGAGTAGCATGATTAGATTGGGTGTAACAGTTATTCTTGTCGCGTCTTTAGTTGCGGTTGTACTTAATTTGGCAGTTATTGCACAAAGTACAATGTCATCTGGTATGTCAACGCTGCAGTCTGGTGTAGACCAAATTTCTCTGCAAAGATTCATGCAGTATAATCAGAAAAAGGTATCAGGTACAGAAGTAGCTTCTGCTATTACATTGTATCAAGGAGAGGATGTCGCTATATTGATAGCGCCATTTAATGCCAGCAATCCAAGAACGAATGTGCATGGTACAAGTTCTTACACGTACTATAATTATGGGGCATTGATCTCTGGTACATCTGTGGCAGGAGCAGGTTCCGCAGCAACACCGACAGTTACTATTAGTACAGCAGCAAGTGCAGGCTCACCAGCAGCAAATGCAGCGCCAAAGAAAGTTACAGGCGACAGCTTCTATACAGGAACATTTAACCTGACATCAAGCTCTACTGTGCAATATTATAATGACACTAAGCGTACAGCGACTCCATCTGAGAACGAGTACATACTTTCGTCAGGAAGGTTTATGGCAGAACTTGTGAAAACAGATGCAGGACAAATTATAGGGATTGCATTCACACAGATTAAATAACTGTAAACGGGGTAGGTCATGAAGTAAACCTGCCCCTGTGCAGAAGGAGGTGCATGTACGGTGAATGACATTGTATCAGATTATATAATGTTAGGTGTAAATATTCTATTATGGGGAGTTTTCATTGTAATGGTATTAACTACTGTTGGGATATTTACAGAGATGAATAATTCTCTTGCAGAACAAGAAGAAAGCAGAAAAGTTATGCAAGAGAGCGTACAGTATAAAATGTGGGATCAAACTTATGTTGAGCCACAGGATATTGTTTCAGCAATATATCAATATCGTGGAGAACCAGCTGTTAAAGTAATTATAATTTCAACTTCTTCCACATATGAATGGAGTCTGATTAGTAAAGCTTGTGATTATAGTGCAGATGAGATTAGCAAGCTTATCGAAAGAGATTCAAGTGGTAAGCATGTAGATGGAAGACATTTTAAGGCAGAAATTGAATATGCGCCGAGTGGTGCTGTCAAGAGTATAATATTCACTGAATGTACAGCAGCATCTCACAGCCATTAAGGAGGTGTACATATGAATGAAGATTTAGCAGCATATATTCGCATGGCAGCAACGATAACCTTATTGGCATCATTAATAACGGTTGTATTAAATTTAGCAATAATAGCAAATGGTTATTTTTTCACTTTTAATTATAATGCATCCGTGTTAATGAATAATACAGAGACTTCAGTGGGTAATGAATTACAAAATCAAGAACGAATTACAGCACCTTTGGCATATAAGTTTATCATCAACAAAGGAGACCTTATAAAAAAGCTTATTTTGTATGATAACGCAATTTTGGTAAGTAATGATTATGAAACTGTTC
>ERZ778495.1750-NODE-1750-length-13757-cov-4.454970_pt1 | contig 13757 bp, 14 predicted proteins | sample MGYA00433100_ERZ778495 | MGnify/ENA primary metagenome ERZ778495 (study PRJEB29527, sample SAMN07138962) | mouse gut metagenome | material: feces | host: mouse | place: China:Nanjing | collected 2016-01-25 ...
TTCATCATCCCGCAAAAGTTCCTGATACACGATAGAATGCAAAGATTGTATTACTCTGTCAAGACTAAATCCTGTTATATCAACAAGTCTTGACAGTGTATCAGGTACACCATTCGCATGTAATGTTGATAAAACACATTTACCTGTGTTCGTTACCTCCAATGTATCTAAACCCGTTGCATCTTGTATCTCTGTAATATATACAAAATCAGGATTTACCCTTATTAAGGATTTGATATTTGCTTTATAATTCTCTATTGTCTGACAATTAATCTGCTCTACACCTGGTAACTCCTGTTCAACAGGAATCTCAACAGATACTACTTTATACTTGTCCTGTACAACAAGTTCATGCAATATAGCCATTGCTGTAGTATTTTTACCATCACATGTAGCTCCTACAATTAGACGTAATCCTTTCTCAGCATCTAAGATGTTCTCTCTCAACCATTCAATCGTTCTACTTGTAAGATTTAATTCTTCAAGTGTTTTTTCAAAACTACTGTTAGGCAGTAACCGCATCGTAATTGTGTAAAAACTTCCTGACTTATAATTTATCATTACACGTCCACGATAATGTTTATTTATATCAAAGTCGATTGCTTTTGGTTTCCTGCTCCCCCTGTCCATTGGAGATTTAATGGTCAATATCTTTATCAAATCATCCATGAGCTGTCTACTAAAAACAAAGTCCGAATGTACTTTCTTCTTTCTTACGTTGTAATATATCTCTGTACCTACCTTAGAATTTGAAATCGTAATATCTGTAGCATCCAGCGCTATAGCTTCTTTTACGATAATATCCAGTAAGCATTTTGGTGGTATATCGCGCAGCATTGGATGCACTCCATAACACCTTTGATACTTCGCCATATAGTAATATATCGTAGTAGGCAGATATTCTATTTCGTGTTCCGGATATTCTATGTGATTTGTCTTCAATTCTGGAAGAAAGACTACTGTAATACTTCTTTGCATAGGTCTATATGTAACAGGAACATACCCTGAACCATTACAGACCGCAATAATCTTTTCTGGTACATAAGTGTTTATGGGTTCATACAACTGTTGACCATATTTATCTTCACACAGCTTTCTTATCATTTCATCTGAAAGATAACGCTGCTCATGTAATGTTAAAGCCTCTGGCGTTTCGAAGATCATCTTATCCGTTATACGCAGCTGCGTATAATTGGTGATATCTCTCATATCTTCAACAGATAACAAGCCATCAAGACTTAACATACTTTCCTAACCTCCCTCATAGCCTCCTGTACAGTAGTAAGTTCATATGGTTTAACACCGTTCAAACTGCATTCAGCCAATGCTGGGATTGTAGGTATTGTAGCAATGTGCACATCACAGTTTTCAAGCAAATCAAGTCTGCCAATAATTGGTCTTATTTGAATATCACACTTATTAATTATCACACGCTGCGCCACGTTATCATACTTCGTTGTCTTAATGTATTCCCTAAAAAAATCAAGCGATTTCTTTGATGTGTCTGTAAGGTAATTGATTGTGAGCACATCTGGTGCAAAAACTTTAAATATAGCTTCTTGTTCCGGATCAAGAATCACGTTAATTACTCTGTAGTAATCAGCAGCCTTAACCAGCGCTACCATAAGCCTCTGGGCAAATTCTGTCGTGTCTACAGCTTTACCTATTACGCCGCAAAACTCTTTTTCATGTCTGTTGTTAAACCAATCATCTAATGTGTACATATCGTCACCATAATCAGCAACCTTATTTGTTCCTGTGAGATCTACATATAATACATTATAGTTCTCCCTAGATTTCAATTTTGAGAGAACATAAGGAATAACTGAACGCCCCGTATTCGGTTTAGCAATAAACAACCGTAACGATTTCTTAATCATTGTTTCTTTGATAATTGTATCTTCGATATTATTCGACTGCAGATACTGAATAATTTGTGTAAGCGCTGCAATCTGTTCTCTGTCTAAATCTATCAACTTATTCACTTTCTGCATCATTACTACTAAATCTCTTGCTGCTTCTTTAAATTCAAGAGAAGTCTGCTCGGCAGTAGACATAATATTAATGATAGTATCCAATGATTTATCCGAAACAACACTGTCGCCACGCAGCCTAAGATTTGCATTTAACAATGGACTATCCGACAAATTAGCACTTTCCTCTGCGATAATACTCGAAATATCCAGACATGCCTTGTTTGCAGATGTGAATATCTCTCTGATATTCTTATCCATTACTTGTAATTCCAAAATAAGGTTTGCTCTTTCATCAGTTATTCCTGCAAGCCTTGTATAATCAAGACCTTCTGCCGGCTGTCTGTTCAAATTAAGAATTGCATTATTAAGTTCAGCAAGGCGTTTGTTCAAACAGTCTTTCGTTTTGTCAATTAATGTAGATATGATTTCTTCAACGCGCTGCTCAATAAGCGTATTTGACTTTGCCCTAAAATAATCCTTATCGTATAAGATAGATTTCATTTTATCCAGCTTATCCGCTGTAGAACGAATACTTGGATCTGCCCAAATAGATAAAATCTTTTCGTTAAGAACTTTCAGCTTATCTTCAATATTTACATATTCTGCACTGTCTTTAACCAAATCTTTAATAATATTTGTTGCTGTAAGTTCACGCGTCAAAACATTAATATCAGCAATTTTGTTACAACCCTTAATATTCTCTACAATCTGGCTTTTCTGAACATCAACTTGCTCGATCTCTTTAGGCTGCGTAGGAATCTCTTTAGAAAGGTCTAACTTTATCGGCTCTGCCTGTGCTTCTTCGTTCTTTACTTCATCTATAATCTTTTCTAATTCGCTTGGATTAATATATTCACCAAACTCATCTGTAGGTATAACTTTTTCGTTGCCTGCAAGTCCTTGTGGTTTAAAGGTTTCAATCTCCTGTGGCACGCTATCAGCTGCTGAAACAACATCACCTTTTCTTGTTACTTCCTCGATAAGACTGTAAATTGTGTCTGCTACCACTTCTGCCTTTGGACGTTCGAGAACAGCATCTATTCCATTGCCTACCTGCAAATCTGGTTTACCCGTTTTTGAGATATAAACAATTCGTACATCTGGATGTTTAGCCGCAACCGCTTCCAAAAACTGTTTTTTGAGTTTATCATTTCTTACATCCACATTTGCTACAAGATAAACTTCCTCTGCAATTTGAGATACTTCCGGATCTAAACGGAACTTATCCATCATTGTTTTAATCCCGGAAACTGCAACATTACCCTCTCCGACCGCCTGCTTCGCGAGCTGATCTAATGCTCTCGTCACTACTATCATTTTCTCTAAATCTCCTTTTCCTCAATAAATTTCTTCGATGTTATAAATAACTGGCTCACCTGTGAGTCTATGCTCAACTGCCACAGTAGCGCCTGCTGGTTTTAACCATATAGCTTGTCCAACTGGACTATTCTGTGCCAGCACTCCTTTACTTATGTCTGATATATTACCAGGATACAACTTTAATACAAAAACCTCTCCTGCCACACATAATCTACATGTTGCAAATGGTATAACAAGTCCTATTGGTTCATATTCTTCACTTTCATCCAATGCTCGTAACTCTTTAGATTGCATATCAATATTGCTTAATTGAATATTTAACTGCGAAAGTCTTTCAAGTGCATCTGTAAACTCTGCATTCTCCCGTCTGTCGCCTTTTGCAGATGCTTCCTTTAAATCCTCTGTTGTAAGTTCTATTTCCCTAGCAATATCTTTTTTCCTTTCTTCTATTTCAGTTTCCCATAACCTGACATTTTCTGAAATTTGTTTGCTGTGTTCCTGTAATGTCATATAACCTCCACACTCTAATCAAGAAATAGCTTTTAAATCATCGACAACTGTGAATTTATTATCTTCCATAAGTACAATCCACCGTTCTTTATAATTATCTGCAACTGCAACTTGTAAAGAGCCAGCTATTCTTACTTTATCAAAAGTAACCTCTTTCCGTATAACACAGATATCTGGTGTCTGACTTTCCAATATCCATTTTGTGTTCCTGAACTTTGACGATGCAAAATAACGGCTCCCCATACCATGTATGTAACTACTCACTTTTATCAGACAATCCCTTGTAAAGTACTTTTCGATATACCTTAATGTTCGTGTAGAATATGCCCGCATATATTCAAGATCAATTTCATTCAAATAGTCTATCTGCGACTTTGACAATTCTTCATTTTCTTCAAATAACGTCACAATTTAGCCTCCTACTTTGTAGTATCACCACCACTGCTTGAAGATGAACTGCCAGAGGAACTGCTGCCTCCATTTTCTTTTCCATGCAACTTTGAATTCTGACTAAATCCCTTAACAGCTATAAAAATGATTAATACAAAAACAGCAAAACTAAGAAGAACCCCACCTATACTTGTTAAATCAATAATCATATTAAATTACCTCCTTTAATTTGAATCTCCTTATTTCGTTATCATCAAGAATAACGAAGTAAGTTTTTCCATCTTTTTCACAAATTCCATAAACATTCTCAAAATCAAACATTCTTAAATAATTTTTCATTGTAGGCTTGCAATCAAGCATCACATCCGGAACTTCAATAACACCATAACGAGTTAACGAAATAACTCTGTTATGATATTCTATACACCCAATATTCAATTTGGGCTGTTGAATGCTATAAGAATATATGGGGGACTTTAAAGTAGCAATTTCTTTTACTTTAAAATTGTGGACGGGTTTTTTGAGTTTCACATTCTCGCTTAACACACCATTGGCTTCAATATGTTTAAAAGCATCGGTCTTTCTCAACAATACTTCGCCAATACTTTCAAAATCTATTACTACAACAAACTCTCCGTAGTTGCTGAAATTCCTATACATTTGTCCGGGCGTTATTTCATTATGTATAATAAAATTATTAGGCGAACATGTAATGTATTTTGGCGGAAGCCCACTAAGATCAAAAAATTCCTCGAAACCTACAATGACATTCCTTTTTACGCTATACTTTGCTGGAAACCACTCACTCCCATCAGACAACCTACATATACATCTAACAGTTAAATCGTCATTCATACAGTCACACCCCCTAGCATGGCATATCCATTGCTTTTATATAGTTCACACTCAATTTTAGCTATCCTGTTTTGGTTTTTATCTGTAATAAAAACTCCATCATTTTCAATACTCAAAACCGGTAATATCTCGGAAACACTATTACAACGAACATACTCGGGATTGTCTTTTAATGCCATAAGTATTGTAGCTGCATTTTGACAACATAACACTGCGTAATCATCTTCAAAGTCATATCTGCTAACCATTATGAATTCTTTAGTTCCTGAATAATACATTACACCGCCTGATGATATGCTTTTCAAGTCCATAAGCTTATATTCAAATACAAAGCTAATAACAAGAAATACTTTATTACCATGCCGTTTCGCAACGCACCCTGTACCATCAAACCGCATTACAAATATGTATTCATCATCACATAAGACAGCCATAATATTATCACCCATAAATTGACGATATTGCTTTTTAAATGTAAACCTTTTGGCAGCAGGTACAGCTATTTCATAATTATGGGTTCCTATGCTATACATGACCATCCCATCTCTTAATTCTGCTGGAATTACATTCATACTGGGGTGCAGCTTAATTCCCATATACAACCACCTCCTTACAGTAATGATAATAGAGTAATCATTCCCACTACTAAAAATATGCCCAATACCATTACTCCATAAAAGAACCAGCGCACCTTTTTGTAAATCTGCTGTTCATTTTTTAACTCAGTAAGGTGTTCTTCAAAATTTAGAGGTTCTGTATAAATAACACCTCTTGTTTCTACTGGCAGCTTAACTGTAAAAACAACTTTACTGTCTTTATCAAGTGCAACTAATGCACTTGTTTCCCCTATCATTTCAATGGTATATGCAGACACTTCAACTTCCAGCTTATCTGGTGCAAATACTCGAAGTATTCCTTCAGCAATCTCATCACTAATTTCAAATCCATTCGAGAATGTTTCTACTATAAGACTTTTCAGTCTTTTTTCATCTCCATTCATACACTCATTGACTACCTTATTTAATTCTATTCTGTCATACTCCTTGTCACACGGATTTTCTACTTCAACATATCCATCTTTTTCAAGAATTTCTGCTGCATTCAACTTATATCACCCCTCCTAAATCGCGCTAAGACCAACAAAATCATCTTCTTGTGCAATATTTGTCTTTATTTTATAACAGGGTAAAAGTTCCTCTACTTTTGATACAGCATTTATCATCTTCAGAAAATAACCAACATCATCATAATCCGTATGCTCAATTCGATAAATATCATCCAGATAAGAATATTCATTATTGTTTGGATTTGTAATCAATTTAGTCAAAGTCCCCGAATATGAAATTACAACTTTATCCTTTGCACGAGTAATCGCAACATATAACAGATTACGCTCCTCTCGTAAAGTCTTAGCTGCCTCAAACTGACACTCTGCATCACAATAACGTTTCATATTCTTTGCTGATGGGAATATTTCATTTTCCATATCAAGCAGATATACATCATCCGCTTCAAGACCTTTTGCCGAATGCATCGTATAACACTTTACTCCTATGTTTGTACGCACGCATTCTTCGATTCTATTTGCTTTCTCATATTCTTCAGCTACCATCTGCGGAAATGTCTTATTTGCTATAATAGGCATAACAAGCTGGTCATAATACTCTCTTGGCTGATCAAATTTCCACCATTTACCTTCGATAATATATTCATCATAGACCTTAACGAATGCATCGAAAACATGGCTGCACATCATATCCTTTTTTATACGTTCATTAGCAATCCTTATAGCTTTCAAGATTTCCTTAGAACCCTGCTGTTTCCATGCATAATCCAAATCATAAATCGCAACTTGTTTATAATTACCAATTGCTTTCCTACGCTCGTTTGTAATCTTTACAGCTTTAAATACTGGGCAATCTTCTTCCGTGTATTTACGAAGTTCTGGGATAATCTGAATCAGATACTTATGAAACTTCATATTTTCCGGTTCCTGCGCAATAAATGCAAGACAAGTTAGCGTATTATAAATAGGAAGATCCATTACCTTGTAGAATTTTTTAACTCTAAAGTGTACATTTTGCTTATACAATTCCTCGGCAATTGGTGTAATGGAAAAATTATTTCTAAACAAAAACATTGTCTGCCTTGCGTTTTCTGAACTTTCTACTGACTGTTCTTTTGCAATATTCTCAACAATTCCTTTAACATCAAGTTCCGTTGTCTTTACAATAGAAATACTACCGCCTTCTCCTGTCCCTTTAAACGGCACTATATTTAGATCATTTGGTTTATATATCCTCGTTGCATACATTGCTATCTCGTCTTTACACCTAAACGACTGTGTTAAGTCAACTCTCCTTGCATTCGGATACATTTTCATATATTCCTGTACTATGTCAGAACATGCGCCATTAAATCCGTAAATCTGCTGCTTTATGTCGCCTATGACTATCAGATTCTTACTAATGATAGATAAGATAATAAGATACAACTTTGTCATATCCTGAAATTCATCTACTACCATAATTTCATATTCATCTCTGAACTTTCTCCGTATTTCTGGTTCATTTGCCAATACATACAACGCATACATAGGTATTGATCCTTGTGTAATCATTCCCTGTATCAACCAACTTTGAAATAAGTCCTTCCTTAGCTGCTGAAACAATTCTATATCCATGTTAAGCTCCTTAAACTTATAAGAGCGTTTTACATTCTCAGGATCGAATTGTAATGCGTTATTTAGGCTGTCTATCGTATATAGTACTTTTTTCAGGAAATATGCATCATCACATTCAAACCCTCGCTTCCTTATGTACCCCTCCAGCAACTTTATATCCTTTTCCAAATTAAAGCCACTGCGAATCTGCATTGATGGATACTTTGTCAAAACTATCCGTCTTGTAATAGCATGGAATGTATTAAATTTAACATTGGGACTTATATAACATTTTTTGCAGGCTGCTTCATATCTATGCTGTAATTCCGCTGTTGCTTCTCTTGTAAAACTCATCGCATTTATTTTTGATCCTGATACTTTACCGTATGTCTGTGCCATAATAAGACCTTGTATAATGCTCTGCGATTTTCCTGTACCAGGATTAGAAAATGACATCAATGGCGTTTTAAAATCTGCTGCAAACTCTTTCTGTTCATCTGTAGACGTGATACCCATTTGAGCATCAATTAGAAGTAACTGATTACGTGTCTTTAAATCTATCATACTTTTCCCTCACTCAACTACTTCAATGAAATCTTTCATTGTTTTTATTTTTATTTCCGTACCAAAGTTTTGTATTATCCTTAATGCATTTGCTATAACATACTCATACTCTGGATCTTCCCAAACTACTTTCGTACCAAATTCTAATGGTAAACATACATAATTCTGCACAAATAAGTCCTCAGCTAAAACGTGATTATCTAATGTACATACTTCTCCATCAATAACATCTATCCGACAAATTGATGCCCTGTCAACACACCAATATGATTTATGACTCTGACGAACCTTGAGCCAATTATCCCTTACCTGCTCAAACATCTCTCTAGCCTCTGCTCCCAGATCAAGTTTAACCTCTGGGTATTTCATACTTATGACAGCTGCCCAAGCATACTTAACTCTCCTTACAAGTTTTGTATCTTCCAAGCTGTACACAGGCAACATATCGAAATTCCTCAATGTATCCAACAGAGATTCCTGCGACTTGATGGTATCAGGTAGTGGTACTGTTGAAATTTTCTCCATTCTGGCAGCTTTCATATTGTGCTGAAGTATTCCATTACATAATGAATTTTCACTATTAATAAAATTTACTTTACTGTAAAATCTTGTTAAGACATATTCAGCATTTGGGGTCAACCTACAGTAAGCCATATCAACCTCGTCCACGCTTTCCAAAACATGAATCATCTTTGATACATGATCTACTGTAATATATCTTGTTCCCATTAAATCCTTAAGCAGCTGCATTATACCACCCCCTCCCTTATTATACTGGTTATACCATTTTCATCTTTAACAGCCCTAAATACTGTCTTAGGCATCCCAGCAAATAACGTGTTATGCTGTTCTATACCTAAAATAAGCGTATCGTCTTTGAATGCTTCAATATACTCCCTTAAAGACATGATTGTATTATCGCTAAGTGTATTAAAAGCTTCATCCAGAAAAAGAGCTTGTATGCTGTCTGGCTGCGCTTTTAGTAAAGTGTACCTAATTAACATACCCAATACTGTTCTAAGAGCAGACCCTTCACGCATATTAATATCCTGCCCCTGCTTGTCCACGACCTTCGCAGCTTTATCAACAACTTTTAGCTCAATACCTTCAGTTTTAGCATCTGGTACAATAAATCCGGCCTCACGTATTGCATTTTTTAACATCTCCATAGACAATTCTTTTCTGTCTGCTGCATACTTTTCAATATTTTTATATATCCGAACAACATAATTAATACACTCACATAAAGATTCTTTTAACTCTTGCCGTTGTTTTAATTCTTCATTGATTCTCAGTGCTTTTTCTTCATTCTGTCTACCTATTTCTGCACGTTCCTGTGCTTGAATGCTCGATCTCATTAAACTATCACGTACATCACTAACAGACTGAACCAATTTATCTATTTCCATAAATAGCATCACTCCCTATAATAAAAAGACAGTTAATCTGCTGTTTCGAATTAATAAGCTATTCCGCTAATAAAAAGCTGTACACCTGTATTTCTGTCTTTAAGAATTAATACATTCTCAGAATGTAATATCTGTGTTGCGGAAGAACTGCCAAATATTTTAACAACTGCATTCAACTGCGGAATTGATAGCCTTATTGTATAAAGCTTTTCCGTATTTATTCCAAATGCAAATTTGGATGTAATATTGTCCAGCATCACATACAGTCCCCTATTATGTACTGCCAGTTCTATCTTTGCTTGTTTATAAGCCATACAAACTTTTTCAATTCTACTTTTGTAAGGCTCCATTACAACTTTCGTTAACGGCGTTGCTTTGCTTGCAATTAAAAGTTCTGTATTTAAACAAGACTTGTTCGGTTCACCAATCTGTACTGATATACTCTCACTACCTGTTACATGAAAATATAAAACACTATGATCTGCACTTATACCATATTTTAGGTTCTCTGCTTTCCCCAAAATACTCACGACTTTTCTAAGTGCATCACTCGCTATGGACATATCAGGAAGATGCACTGGCATAATTACCATAGTGTTTGTATAACTTATATAAGCTTTGTTATCTATAATCTGAATATCAGATTTAGTTACTGCCAAGCTTTTTGCCAACAGGTCTAACGAACGTCCGATACCTGCAACTACTTTAAGTTCATACAGACTGTAATCACAAAGTTTTTCTTGTATTATAGAATTTTCTTCAATACCCTCTTCCGGACTTCTGACAATATGTATTTCAATTCCCTTTTGTCGTATTATCATAATATCTTCTACTATGGTAATAACAGTTTCCAAATCTTCCAACAAGCTAATAGCAAAATCAATTTCTACTGTTATCTGAAAATTATCACTAATTGGATTCAATACAGGAACATCCATATCAATAACAATATCACTTCGTGACTGTAACCATAATCCATTTCCATTTATTCCATTTCTAAATGTGACAGAACCTTTACGATTACCAATCATATGCAGTATAGAATCTCTTAACACTGCTCCGTTGATTTTTACATCCATCAAAAAATCACCTACTTTATCTGCGCAAACTGCTGATATTCTTTTAAAGTTTCAATTGCTTTATTGTTAACTTCTTCAATTACAGCGTTCACCTTATTGATAAATTCTGTTGTTTTCCTAAATTGTTCATCATAAACTTCTTGTCTTGGACAATCTTCATAAAGTTCAGGCATTAAACTTCTAAGTGTAAGTTTTTCTGGTATTTCCACCTTACCTTCAAAGATAGATTTATCTACTGACCTTAATTCCTCTGCCCATGCTAACACCTGCATTTCCTGCTTTGCTCTGTCTGCCAAAAACTGTTCATGAAATTGTTTATACAACTCTGCTGCATTAACCATATTCTTATCTCCATTTTCTTATTTCAATTATATATGTCATATTCTTCATTATTATTTTATTAATACACTAATTTTGTGTATACAGGCTATACTCTACCAGCAAGATATACTTTTAATAAGTCTGTCAATGACTCTGGATCATTAAGGACACTGCGTACAAGATTCTTATCCATTTCTGTATATCCCTTGCTTTTCATATACAAATTAAGCGATAATAAAACCTCCCTTGAGTCGTTCACAATACCAGAATTTTCAGATGAATCATGTAAATCCATAATCCCCTTGCCTCTGATAGTCTTTAATTTTTCATTGCTCTTCTCTACATTCTTCTTTTTAAAAGTGACAAGATTTGTTTTCAAATCAAAAGGTAAAAACTCTAGCCTGACGATTCTATTATCGACTATAGTGACTAACGGTAATGCGACAGAAGTATGTCTGGATGACTCTCCAGAATCTACATTCGTTAGAGAGCCTGGAACCACCATCGTCATAACACCGCTGCTACTCTCAATTTGAAATTTTCCCAACACATTATGTACATGCCCTACAATTGCTAAATCTACACCAGACATTGTATTAGCTATCTGAGTAGAAGATGTCGCTATATAACCATAATTCGTATTTGCAAGCTGTCGGTACGGAACAACCAATTCTGTGTGAAATACTGCAATATGATATACTGCCCAAGGCTGTCTTATAGGTTTATAATCCAAAGCACACTCTGCATTTATCTTATTGTGCATCAATGACAGCTGCACGTTTCCTATTCTTAAAACTTCTGGAGTTCTAATTATCTGCCCCCGTCTAAGGCAGGGTCTTCTGCTCTTATACATAGGATGCGGCTGTATCAAATGCAATTCAGGATTGCTATCCATATTTAAACGTATATGATTGCCTATTACACCATAAAAGTTCCCCTTTAGTAAATCATGCATACGTATATCTAAATCATAGTCTGCAAGACTTGCAGAAACATCACCTATATATCCCTTGTCATACCAATCTCCTAATGATACAAAATAGTCAATATTTCGTTTTTCAATCTCCTCTATAAGAGCTGACTGTACAGCAATGTTGCAATTAACATAACCTTCAATTGTAGTTATATCTTTAGCTCTCTTGTGTAAATCTCCTGCAAATAATATTTTTGTTTCTGACATACCATTTACCTTTCCACAATAAAAGGACAGTTATTCACTGCCCTCAAATTTATCCCGATATTTTTCTTTACATTCCAGTATCTTTGCCTCGTTTAATACCTTTTCAATTTGTATGGTTGATTCGTGCACATCCATAAATTGTGCAAAATAGTCAGGAACACTCTTATAAATGTCTATCTGTGACTCATAACACTTCTTACAAAATAGAGATATTGCCACAGCAACACTATTAGATGCCTTATGCAGTATGTCGCCCAAATCACGCCTAGTCAGAAATGAACCCAAAAGGTAAAAGTAAAATCGTGTTTCATCTGTATCAAGGAGCTCTTGTAAATCCTTACTTGAGTTAATGTTAATTATAACTGTTCTTTCTACATAATAATCTCTTAAACGCTCTATAACATTTTCACTGATTTGCATGATAGTTACTCCTTTTGATCAATTGTTAAAACAACGTTATCTGTTTCTTTTGCTTTTAGTTTGCATTAATAAACGCTAATTTCAAAATTGTTCTGTCTGGCGCATACTCTTCTGTCACCTGTGGTGCAATCCACCCTTGATTCTCCCAAACAGAATAAATATCAGGAACACCACTTCCAGCACGTTCACCTATTCCAATCAAATTAAACATCTTCATAAGTGATTTATTCCTTGGGTCAGAAATACCTCCTTTTAACATCTGCTCTTTTCCTGTTCTGATACTGCCTGGATTCTCCATAACAATACTGTCTGTTTCTTTTTTAATTACCACACCTCTTGGTAAATAAAAATCTGTATTTACAAGACAATTTGCAAATGCTTCTCTAATTGCCCTGTGTACAGATGTGTCATCTACTCGTATAGCACCATCTAACCTAAATGGTATTTTAACATCTTTCACCAGTTTACCATACACTCTGAAAAAGAAATCAAATAAATTGCCTGTCCAATCTCCCGAACTGGATTGCAAACGGTCTGTCCACCTAATCGTTGGATCTAACAACTCTCTAAAATCAAGAAAGTACTCCGGATATTCATATAATATTTTGTATTCATTTCCAAACATTAATAATCCTGCTGCTGTTGGATGCAATTTATTATCCGCACGAAGTACTCTTGCTGCGCCAATTCTCTCTAAATAATCCTCATCACACAGCTGTTCCCAAACATGCTCCCTCCGATAAGCCATATGACGATTACGGTATGAATGCACTGTTTCTATATTAAGTACATCCATTTGCATATCCTCAAGAACTTTCATATCCATTGTTTCCTCTGTCTGGTCACGAAGCATAGATTTAACTTCACTTGGTGTACAATGATAATCACCTTCCCAATTCCGCCGATATGTACCTTTAAACATATCTTCTCCAACATATACAGGTTTCTGTTCTCTTTTTGCTTTTGGAACATTTATGACCATTATTATGTCTTCACCCAGTTTATATACCTGAACATCTTTTTCCGTCAGAAGATTCAAATTTACCTTTTTTATGTTATTAATAGTATTCC
>ERZ778495.1753-NODE-1753-length-13739-cov-5.217626_pt1 | contig 13739 bp, 16 predicted proteins | sample MGYA00433100_ERZ778495 | MGnify/ENA primary metagenome ERZ778495 (study PRJEB29527, sample SAMN07138962) | mouse gut metagenome | material: feces | host: mouse | place: China:Nanjing | collected 2016-01-25 ...
TCCATGTGCAATTTTCAATCGACATTTTATGTCATTATAAAGTTCCGGCGGTGAAACCACTCGCACCTTGTCTAACATTCCAAAGACTAGATTGCTGACAGACGATAGGCTTGATGTATAGAAACATATACGCCCTGTATCTGTCTGACTGCTGATTTCTTGAAAAAATGAAGCGTCTATTTTCTGTGTAATCTCAAATTCATCTTTTTTGTCATACTCCAATACAACTTTTATAGAACCTTTTTTATTCCGCTTTGAAAAAAGGTTTTTCGCATAATCCCTTTCAAGATGAATATTACCTATCTGTCGGTGCTCAAAAATATCCTCCAAAACTTCATAGGAAATGATACGTCTAAGTTTGAACAACCGAAAATCATTTCTATTCCTGCAAAAAGCATATAGATACCAGTCTGATTGTTTAAAAATCAATTTATATGGCTCTACAAATCTTTTTTCTCTTGAATTTCTTGATACATATTCAAGCAAAACACAGCGTCTGTTACATATTGCTTTGTGTAATGTATTTACTTTTTCGTGTACTATGCTGTCCTCAAACCATGCAGAAAAATTGATAACATATTCGCTTTGTGAAAATATATCTGCTTCTTCCTCTGGTAACAGTTTTGCAATTAAACTATTAACAGAGATGTCATTGTCAATACTTTTCAGTCCCTCCAATGCTGTAAATATTTTCCTTGTATCATCAGTCGATAAAATCTTTTTGTCTATTTTATATCCCTCAATGACTGAAATACCACCACCTATCCCCGGATATGAAATTATGGGTATCCCGGCAAGATTTAGTGTATCTAAATCACGAAAAATAGTTCTTTTAGATACCTCAAAACGGTCTGCCAATTCTTGAACTGTTATTTTATCAACATCAGCAAGAACACAAAGCAATCCGATTAAACGCTGTATTCTCATTTGAGTCTTACTCCTTATCCATCTTTTTTATATACAAAAGAACCATCGCTCTATCTCTTATTACTTCGGCAGAAAACCGTTCCCGCTAAAGTAAAAGCATCCACTGAATTATACCATAAAAATTCTCTGTTTTTCACCCGATGGTACTAAACGACTATTTTTCGGGAATGGAACGCAAAAAGGGCCATTGAACAACCCTTTTCCCCACTATCATTTTTCAATTTTTCTGTATACTATCACGCAAAACTGCTATATTATCACGGAAACTCTTATACAAACACGAAAACTCCGAGCAGTTTCCGTGTTTGTATTATATATCCCGTTTTCCGACAGCATTTTCCGTCAAGCTAATACGCCTTTCAGCCAAAACCGCCAATATCCTACTCCTTTTTACCTTTCCGTAATAGCCTTTCGGAAATTGAAAGCCAATGTCTCTAATTCTGCTTTCGATATCGTCTTATAAAAAAATGCCTCCACATCTTCATCTGTACCATCCCGTAATATAAATTCATTAAGTTGATGAAACAGTTCAACGACATAGTTATCAAATACAAGAAAAAACTGATTTTTATGTGTTTCTACAAAACTTGTCCTTTTTTCTAAAGTGTTGCATATAATAATGGGTAGATTGTCAACCTTCAATTCACTTGTCAGATAGTCATAATAGTATCCAACAGCCGTTTCTCCAATGATATCTTCTCTAACATTTCTGAATTCAAGAATATTCTTTCTTGCCCTATCAACTGCATTCATTTTCTAAAGCCTCTCGTACTCTGTTTACAATTGCGTCAACACTGTCCTTCATTACCCCATCTGACTTTAGATCATTAGATTTTATGAGAATGCTCGTTTCCCCACTATTGGTTACACGAATTTCAACTTCCTCCTTCGCCTGCGCATTTAACTCAATTTCCTTTTCTTTTAATTCTAATTCTTTTTGATGTAGTTGCTCAGTCTTTATTTGTGCCTTGTAAGTCAACAGCAGCCCAACCACACTTACTACCGCCGGAACCATAACATTTGTTACATCAATAATAACTTGAACAATGGATAAGCCATCTGCTCCAGTATCATAACTCACAGTAATATCTTCCGGATATTCTTCAAGCAAATGTTCAAAAAAACGCAAATCTTCATCCAATACTTTTATTGCTATCCTAAATTTCCTCCAAATTATCAAGTGAAAATATTTTTATGTATACTATAAATGAGCAAATTTAAAATTTTGCACAAATTTGTCCGCCACATAGCGACAAATTTTGGATTTGTAGTTGTTTTGTCCGCGAAAGGAACACAAAACGTAGAATCTTTTGTGCATTTTTGGGGATTTGCTCAATTATAGATGTATATTTGTTCTATATTCAAATTAGTAATTTTCCCTATCAATCTGTAACAATTATACCATATTTATCGGAAAAATTGTTAAAAAATCAAGCCGGAAGATCATTTCTCCCGGCTCAAAAATTTCAATAATTTGCACATTTTTACCTATCCAGTAACTTTCACCTCGTTCCCTGCCTTGAAAGTGAAGCGGATGTCGTCCTTGGTGTAGACGGTGGCATGGTCGAGCAGCGCCGTCCAAAGTTCCTCATCAACTTGTTCATAATCCGTAGATTGTTCTGTCTGTTCTTCAGTTTGCAACAGAGTGCTTTCTACTCCATTTTTGGCTTCATTATTTCCACATCCAGTCATAATAAAAAGCAGCAAGAATGAAAGCACAATGCAAATCTTGTTTTTCATCTTATTGACGCCTTTCTTCCAGAGTTTTCAACAAATTCAGGACCTTCCGTACCCGTCCTCTTTTCATTATTGGAAGAATTAGTCGATCTAATGGAAAAGACAAAAGCGGAGCTGGCTTCTTCCAACGAAAACATCAATGGGGAAATCCATATTGGCTGCGGGGAAACAGAAGCAATTTCTTTTCTCGCACAGGCAGCCCAGAATTTACAAAAAAAACATCCGTTGATCCATTACCATATTTACAGTGGTGACGCAGAACGTGTCATGGAAAAGCTGGATAAAGGTCTGATTGATTTCGGGCTTTTGGTAGGCCCGACAGATATAAGCAAGTACGATTATATCCGGCTTCCAATGAAAGACCTGTGGGGCGTGCTTATGCGAAAAGACAGCCCGCTGGCAGAAAAAGAAACAATTTCGGCAGAAGATTTATGGGATAAGCCGCTGATCATCTCACATCAGGCTTCCATCAATAGCGAGATGTTCTCCTGGCTGAAAACGGACCTTGCAAAATTAAATATTGTCGCCACATATGATCTGGTCTATAATGCCGCCCAATTTGTAAAAAAAGGATTTGGATATGTGATTGCATTAGATAAGCTCATCAATACAACCGGTAACAGCAACCTGTGTTTTAAACCGCTTTTTCCTACTCTGGAAGCAGAACTTTGCATTGTATGGAAAAAATACCAGGTTCTTTCAAGAGCCTCCAATACTTTTCTTCAACAATTGCAGCAAGAACTGGAAAATCTGTAGCCGCTTTATACATTTTTCTGCATTTTGATTTTCGCGCTGTTCAAATGGAACTGGAATGAGGAATCTACCAGTCCCTGTGCCATTAAAGATACTACTGTCACGCTGTATCAATGTTCAGCTACAAAGAAGATAATCGCAGGCGTAGCGGGCTGCGTCAAGATTATCTGATGCTGCAGATGGACATTTAAACAAGTCAAATGGATGCGTTATTGATTGACAGTTCCTAAAGAAAAAGTAACTGTAATATCACCGCTGCCAAGCGCATCTTCCCAGCCGGACAGATCATCTATCTTCCCAAGCCTTGTATAGCTCCATGCATTAGAGCCATAAAAGATAACAATCTGATTCCCATTATATAAAACAATATCCCCTGCGTGTGTTGTAGTTTGTTTGTCATCGGCAGGCAGGTTTGTTCCCAAAGAGCCAACCTTTTCAAAACCTGAATAATCGTTCATTTGAATGATGATTGAAGAATCATTCATCATTTCTACAAAGGCATCCACAGCAGGGTTATTCTCCAAAGTTGCCGTAAAGCTGCTGTTTCCAATTTGCAATGTCATTTTTTCACCATATTTTCCTCCGTGTCAGAATTTGTATCAGGCTGCGGCACATTCACCTGCTGCGTATTTGACGAATCAGCATCGTTTGCGGAAGCAGGTGAAGCTTCGTCACCCAATGAAGAACTTTCGTTTTTAGTCTGCAAATTTGTTTTGGATAAAGAACTGTCTGTACAGCCTGACAGAAAAAGAATTATAGCTGCCATGCATAAGAGGATTTGCAAAAATTTAAATATCATGCCCATACCTTTCTTGTATTCATATTTCCTTTTCCGCTTGTTCTTTACGCACAGCAGTCACAAACGCCTTTATTACAGGTACAGTTTTCCGTGATAACCTTACCGTGCGCGTTTTGAATATCCATAATAAGTTCACCTACTGCCGGAACATAAATATGTCCTGACAGCGGATTTTTAATGCTGACAATGGGAGCGGTGAGGGTTGCTTCCACATCGGAACGCTCAAAACTCAAATCCGTATCGACCATCTCACAGTCAATGAGCTTTAGATTTTTACAATAACAAAGCGGCTGGGTTCCAATAATTTTGCAGTGTTCAAAAGTAATGTTTTCACTGTACCACGCAAGGTACTCCCCTTTTACAACGCTGTTTCTTACCACAATGTTTTTGGCGTGCCAAAATGCGTCTTTTGTATCAAACACACAGTTTTCAAAAGTGGAATCCACAATATACTGAAATGAATATTTGCCTTTCATACGGACGTCACAAAAATGCAGACGTTCGGAGCGCATCATAAAATATTCGCTTTCCACTGTACAGTCCCCCATTGTGATGCCGCGCACCAACCATCCAAATTCAGGTGATACAACATCACATCTGTGCATTTTAATATCCGCACATTCACGCAGCGCTTTTATACCGTGGAGTTTTGAGTCACGAATCTCCACATTTTCAGAATACCAAAGCGCCGCTCTGCAAAGTTCAGTCATTTCAGAATTTATCAGTTCCAAACCTTTATCATGCCAAAACGGATACCGGAGATTGAAAAAACAGTGCTCTACCGTAATGCTGCCGCACTCTTTGAATGCGCTTTCACCATCCGCAGGGCCATCAAAGGCACAGTTTCGAACCACAATATCATGGGCATCATATAAAGCACGTTCTTCATCAAAGGTTTTGTTTTCAATTATTTTCATTTCAGAATCCTCCATTCCATTATTTGTTTGCTCTGTTCATCTGGTAAACAAGATAATCCAGACAGTCAATACATTTTTGTTCTTTGTGAAGGGAATCAAGCAGTTTTTTTCTATGCGCATCCAAACATTTGAGGTTGCTTTTTTCATCCCCTTTTTGCAGGTCAGACATGAACTTTTTAATGGTTTTCGTGTCACAGCCAGCATCTTTCAGATTTTGTATAATCGCATTGTCAGATTGATTTAGATACATGATTTTCCTCTCCCCTCTTTTTATTTGCTATTGCGCCAACCGCCGCCGCAAAGCGGTATATTTCCTTATGCGGTTGTGTGCATCGCAATAAGCTGGTGGGCAGTCTTTTCGACCGCCAGCTTAATTCCCATCGCTGATTCGTACAATTTTATTGCCCCAACCCTCCAAAACAGGATTGTTTTCTACTGCACTGCGAAATTCATCCGTATTGTCAAAATATCCGACAGGCGTATATTCTCCTGATACCTCTGCATCTCCATAAAAAAGAAGAATCCGGTTCGGTTCCGAATAATAAACAGTTCCTGCGGCTTCTTCCGTAATGGTTTCAGGAGCAGACGGGATTTCATAGCGGGACGGAATATCATAATACTGCATCACTTCCCAGTTTTCGTAGTCGTCATAATGGTAAATCGGCAATCTCCACTCAGCCGTCCCTACATGGCGGGCAATCGCGCGGGCTGTATCATTATCATAAAGATGCAGGATAAAAGAATCGCCGCTATCTCCAAAGGATACAGTTAATTCCGCTGCGTTTATATCCGTTTCTGATTCCTCATCAATGTTAGAATCCAAGTCAGAATCCTTAATAAAATCTGTATCGTCGGAATTTCCGTTTCCCAAATCTGTGCTGTCAGAGGGTTGGCTTTCCAAGCCGGATCTGCCAGTAGATTGATTTCTGCTGTTATTGCCATTGCTGCTGCCACATCCTGCAAAAGCAACGGTTACAACGAGCAATACAAGAACCAGTGAAACATTTTTTAAAATGGTCTTTTTCATAGGATTTCCTTTCCTGTGCTGCGTTCAGCACATATAAATGATTGAAGTTCATTCTTTATATGAATCTCTTTCCATGTTTTTATTATAATTCACGTTTTCAAATATAACAAATACTTATATCAAATATTTATCTATAGTAAATAAGCATATCAGTTATTCAACGGTCAGGACGCTAAGCGGTACTTTTCTGATTTTTACTGCAAAAAAACAGCTAAATACAGTGAACGCAACAGTTACAGCCACCACAGGCAAAACTACCGTAAACATTTCAGGATTTGAAGAAAAATTACTGATTCCCGCAAGCTTCATCATATGACTTACCAATGGATCGGTAAGAATATCTGCCAATACCATACCAATAAAGCCTCCAAGAAAAGAAACAACCGCAAACCGCAAAGAAAAAGTAAGCTGTAAACAAGCTGACGAAAAGCCAATGGCTTTATAGATTCCCAAGTCTTTTTGCTCGGCAAAAAGAATCTTACTGCTTGTCATCACCGTTACAACAAGGATAAAAACAATTACTAAAACATACATAAACAAGAGCAGCGCCCGCATAGCGGAAATAATGCCAAACAACCCCGGCCATGTATTCTCATGTACATGAATATCGCCGCCATATGTATTCTCCAAAGCATCTGTAATCACCATTTTTTGTGAACTATTTTCAAGAAAGTAGTGCCAGCACCAAAGATTCGGATAATTCTGCCCAACTTTAAGATACCCTTCTCGGTTCATTCCAAAATTACCGCCCATATCATTTGCACAGGAATAAATACCCGAAATAATATATTCACCGTTTCCACTGTCACCCCGAACCGTAACGGTATCGCCAATTCCGATACCAAAATCTGAAGCAATGGACTCCGTGATAACGATTTCATTTTCGCCGGTACAGGTTCGCCCTTCCAGAATGTGAAAACGGTCAGGTTCATCAATGACATTTGCCGTATAGGAAACTCCGTTCAATGCCAAGGTGGGCATTGCCAGAACATAGGTATCCGTAATGTCGGTATATTGCAAAATGGTCTGTTCAAATTCTTCCTGTGTCAGTTCGCCGAAAGACTGCACGCCAATATCATGGTCTGCCGGATTAAACGCATCCATCATCCCCCTGCCGTCAGAGCCAAGCCAGGAATCCATCCGTCCGACAATGGAAGCAAAAAATACAAGCAGGAGTGCCACAACAAACACTCCGGCATATCTGTCCTTTGCACTGGAAAGCTGGCGAAAAGCAAGACGGAAATAAATCCCGTTTCCAAACGCTGCCGGTATGTTTATCTGCTTTACAGCGCTGTCCGTTTCACCGCGGATTGCTTTCATTGGCGTGATGCGTCCGACTTGTTTTGTTCGGATAAAGATAAATCCGGCAAGCAGCATCACAATGAGAATATATGCCGCCATCATCACGAAAGCAGGAGGAATTGCCGGAATACGCACCCCCGTTGTAGTAATGGTTGCATCAGTGACAATGCCACCTAAAGGGACAGAAAGCAGAAATCCGGCAGCAAGCCCTAAAACTACAGGTATAAGATATTGTGCCAACTGTAAAAAACGCAGTTGTACCCCAGTCAGCCCTATGGTTTTTAAGATTCCCATATTGGCAAAATCAGATGCAACCGCACTGCTGATACTGTGACTCAAAATAATCAAAACAACAAACAAAAGCACCAGCACAAACGCAGCCAGAAGTCCGCTGAGCGCATTCTGCAAAATCAGCATAAACCCTGCCATAGCAGCCTTGCTATGTACACTCTCGGTATATTCCGTCAGCGCTGTCTGTTCATTTAAAAGCCTGTTCAATTCTAAAACGGTCAGACTGCTTTCTTCTTTCGGAAAAATATGAAACATAGCACCGTCACGGGCAAGCGCATCAATCCCCGCATCTTTTATCACCTCTAACACTGCCCGACGGTCAGATTCGCTAATCAGGAAGCCTTTCATTCCAATCATGGAACTTCCCATCATAACATCCTCATAAAAACCTTTTATGGTAAGTGTAAGATTTCTGCCTGCCCTTGCAATAGGGTAGGTAATTTCATCACCAATCCCAATTCCAAACATGGACACCATTGACGAAGGCACATACACTTCACCCGGCAGTATGGACTCAGGCGGCTCTGTATATCCCGATAAATCATCCGTAAAAAAACGATAGCGGTTTTCTGTCGGAATATAGGTGATAAGCTGTCCCTCGCTGTCAGATTCCAGTCCATTTGCCGTATAGTCTGCATAAATAAGATTTTGTATTTCCACACGCTCTATTTCGTCCAAATCCTCAATACTGTCCTGCAAATCTTCAATTTGTGACAGATTGGCAACCCATGCAGTCAATTCACCGAATCCGGTTCTGTCAAGTTCACTTTGTATGTACTGTTCGGAATTAAACCATATCGTTATTACCGTTCCGAGAGCCGCCGCTGCCAGAAATGTCAGAATAAAAATCCCTGCCAGTGTTCCTTTATGCCTTTTTATGCCGGCTTTTAGCAAAATTTTATTTTCCATAAAACCCTCCTCTCCACAGCTTAAATCTTGATGAAAAACGCCCGTTTTTGGCGTTTTTCGGCGTGAAACTTAGTATTTCTCCGCGAAACAGCCTCTGCTGTAAGCGGTTAGAAATACTTTTCACGCTAACTCCCATCTTCCCGCAAAAGCAAGCGGACAAATCAGGATGTGCGAAATTAAAATTTCACGCTACCACCCTAACCCAGAAAGCCAGTCCAGCACCTTGTTCTCCCGTTTTTTTAAGTCATCCTGCCCATATGGGACAAGATTTAATTCATCAAGGATTTTACCGTCCTCCAAATATAAAATACGGTTTCCGCAAAGAGCCGCACGGACATCATGTGTCACCATCAAAATGCTTTGTCCGTCATGGTTCAATTCCATTAAAAGCTTCATCACTTCCTGACTGTTTGCCTTATTGAGTGCCCCTGTTGGCTCATCGGCAAAGAGCAGTCCTGGATTTCCAATCATTGCCCTTGCAATGGCTGCTCTCTGTGCTTCGCCGACGGACACTTGCTGCGGATATCTGTCCTTCGCATCCCCAGCGTGCATTTTCGACAGCAGCATATCCGCCTTTTCCCTGATTTCTTTGACACTGCCTGCTTTTGCAGCATAACCCGCCACTGCAACATTTTCAAACAGTGTCAGGTTGCTGACAAGGTGCGTCTGCTGAAATATAAAACCAAACTCTTTCGCCCGAAGCTGTGCCATTTTCTTTTCTGAAAAACTGCTGATTTCCTGCCCCTTAAATATAACGCTTCCCGCAGTAATCGTGTCCATGCCGCTTAACGCATAAAGCAGAGTGGATTTTCCCGCACCCGATGAACCCATAATTACCGTGAAATCGCCCTCATAAATCTCCACATCCATATGGGTCAGGATTTTTGATTCTTTTCCACCTTGCATATATGTTTTTGAAATCTCTTTTCCGCAGAGAATTACATTTTTCATAGCCTTTCCCCCTCGTTAAGAAATAGTCTTGAAATAACTCGCGCATCTGGCTTGTTATTTTGCAGCTATTCCTAAACTTTTTATGATTTTATTATATCTGCGGCAAATAAGAATAACAAATACTTATATCAAATACTTTCCCATAGTTGACAGGCATATTAGGTGTGTGATATATTATAATCGTCTTTTCGAGATTGTGTATTCTTGAAAAGTAAGCCTAGAAGCATACATTATAGGCATATATTTATTATCAAATATATAAATCCGTATTTTTTAACAGACTTCGGAACAAAAGGCTGGTTTTGTAAAATGAAAAATGGTATTGTAGGAGATACAGTATGAAAGTAATAATTATAAATGGTCCTATGGGAGTAGGGAAAACAACAGTAGGAAAATATATTGCAGAGAAATGTACAGGCACAGCCTTTATTGATGGCGATTGGTGTTTCGATATTCATCCCTTTGTAGGAAACCAAGAAACCAAGACAATGGCTATTGATAATATTCTACATATGATTGCTAACTATAGGAAATGCTCAATATGTAAAATGATTGTATTCGTATGGTTGATGGATGAAAGATGGGTTTATCAAAAAATTGCTGATGGCATTTCCGATATGGAATTAGAAGCAAAAAACTTTACCTTGGTATGCGATAAAAATACTTTAATCAATAGATGGGAAAATGATAAAAATTGTGAATGGAGAACAAATGAGTGGCTTGAAGTAAGTTTAAAATCCTTATCGTTTTTCTCATTGTTTGAAAATTGTATTGATACAAGTGGTTTGACAATTGATATGGTAGCAGATATAATAATGCATTTAATTTCAATTTGAATACTTAGGCAAGAATCGAGGGTTTTTATGGAACTGCGCGTATTACAATATTTTTTAGCTGTGGCAAGGGAAAACAGTATTTCCGGTGCCGCAGAATTTCTGCACCTTTCACAGCCCACACTGTCCCGCCAGCTCAAAGAATTAGAGGAAGAACTTGGCAAACAACTGTTTATCCGTGGAAACAGAAGAATCACGCTTACAGAGGAAGGTATGATTCTGCGAAAGCGTGCAGAGGAAGTTGTCGAACTTATTAGAAAAACAGAAAATGAAATTGCTGCGTCCGATGATATGCTTGCCGGCGATATTGAAATCGGTGCTGGAGAAACAGACGGAAACCGGTTCTTAATAAAAGCCATGAACACAATGCAGAAGGATTATCCGCTTGTACATTTTCATATTATCAGCGGTGACAGAGCAACGATTACTGAAGCAATCGACCGCGGCTCTATAGACTTCGGCATTGTTTTTGGAAATACAGACTTTAGCAAATACGATTCTATACCTGTTCCTTATGAAGATACTTGGGGCGTTCTTATGCGGCGTGAGACACTGCTTGCACAGAAAGACCGCATTACAGCAGAGGATTTAATAGATAAACCTCTTATTATTTCAAGACAGGCATTCCAAAACTTAGAATTTGCAAAATTTTTTCATTGTGAACAGGAAAAGCTGAACATTGTAGCCACTTACAGCCTGCTTTTCAACGGTTCTTTGATGGTGGAGGAAGGCTTAGGATATGCAATATGCTTTGATAAACTTATCAATGTTTCAGGAGATAGCCATTTGTGTTTTCGACCGCTTGAGCCCCCAATGAAAAGTCACATGAGTATCATCTGGAAAAAATATCAGGTATTGTCTAAACCTACACAGAAATTTTTGCAAAAATTGCAAGAAATAAATACCTGCGAATAAAAACTTCTGTTTTCTTTTTGTATATGCCATAATTTTTATGCCTGTTGCTTTTTTGGTGTTTTGTATGCAGACCTTGTTGTGTTTTTTACTAAAAACGACAAGGTCTTGTCAAACTTATCATAATCTCATATTTTTCTTTTGTATTTCAGCATTGAATCATCATTTTTCATCACTTTTTCTTTGTCTGTCCTGTTTTTCATGCTCTAAGTCATGGAGAATGACACGCTTTAACTTGTCCTCTATGCTTTGGACACTCGTATCAGAATATTATAGGTCTGTTTCCCTTTGTCTATCTCACTGAATCTCACAAGTTTGCGCTTTACCATATTGCTGAACGGTTCTGCCTTTACCACAAGCGGTTTTATCGTGATAGAAAAATAACCCAATAACTCCGCATCTTCCAGCGATAATACTAAATATGTAACTGCCTGCTGTTTCAAAAAGCGCTCAACATCCTTATTTAGGGACAGGAAAACTCGGAAAGGAACTGCAACAGCTTATCCTCTCCGAGCCGTCCATCGTCATTCTCCAAATACTCACGAATGTTCAGTACGATAAAATTATTCGCCTGCTGCATCCGTTTTCTTCCTTTTCTCCATGAATTTTACTATTTCATCCGCTTCCTGCAGGTAAGTCACATTGATCGGAACGCGAGGTGTCCTGTCGTTGGCAGATGCCTCTATTGCATCGGCAAACATCTCCACCTGCACTGTTTCAATTTCTTCTTTGGAAATATTCAACGGCGGCATAACCCGCAGTTTTTCTTTTGCAGACAAAATCAAAAGTCCATTATTCTGCCACAGCAACAATTTTACTGCTGCCGGAACTGTTTCCGCACGATTTTTATGATACGTTCCATATCCTCTTTTGTATTTTTAATATCACTTGGCAGGCAAAGCCCTCTGTTAAAAATATCTTCACTAACGCTTATCCCATCCTCTGCCTGAATAAAATCATATTCTTCAAATACAGGCTGCAAATGCATCGTTTTCCATATCGGTCTTGTTTCAATTCCTTCCACCTCTAAGGCATCCATAACCTGCGTTGGCGTCACGCTGCTGTCCGGCGAAATCGTCATGCAGGAAAGCCAGTTGTTGCAGGCCGCCTCCCTGTTCAACGGATTCATTTCTATCTCTTCTATATCCGAAAAGGCTTCCTGATACGTTTTATAAATTTCGTGTTTCTTCTGTATATGCTCTTCAATATGCTGCATCTGCCCACATCCGATTCCTGCAACAACATTTGACATCCTGTAATTGTAGCCAATCGCAGAATGCTGATAATGTCTGGCAGGATCACGAGCCTGTCTTGATAAAAACCGGGCTTTATCCACATCTTTTTCCTGTCTGGCAACCAGTATGCCCCCGCCCGAAGTTGTAATAATCTTGTTTCCGTTAAAGGAGTAAATCCCATAATCCCCGAAAGTACCTGTCATTTTTCCTTTATATGTCGTACCCAGCGATTCCGCCGCATCTTCAATCAAAGGAACATGATGCTCCTTACAAAGTGCGCAGATTTCGTCCATATTCGCCGATGTGCCATACAAATGCACAGCCATGACAGCTTTCGGGTGGGGATATTTTTCAAACGCTTTCCTTAATGCCGCTGCATCCATATTCCAAGTGTCACGCTCCGAATCGATAAAAACAGGAGTTGCCTTCTCATATCTTACCGGATTAACGCTTGCCGCAAAGGTCAGGGAGGGTACAAATACAACATCATTCTCCTGAACCCCCGCTAAGATAAGCGAAAGATGCAGTGCCGCTGTTCCAGATGAAAGTGCCGCGGAAGAAGATGCTCCCACATAAGCAGCCACTTTATTCTCAAATTCATCTACATTCGGTCCTAACGGTGAAATCCAGTTTGTTTCAAATGCTTTCTGAATATACTGCTGCTCCTCCGTATGCATGGTAGGAGTCGCCAAAAGAATTTTCTTCATCTTTTTACTTTTCCTTTCAAATAAACAAATTTTAGTGCAAGCCGCAACTTATTCATAAATTGCATGTTTGCAACGCCCCTTTCACTATTTCAACATGCTATACACACACTCTGACAATGTTAATGCAAGAATAATGTTAATTAGCCTGTAATATTTTTGATATACCCTCTGTATCAATACCCCCATGCCAATCCAGGTAAGCGTTGCAATCGTTCCAATCGTGGCTATGATCATCTCAAACAGGAGCAAAATCCATAAAGCGGCGCTATATTCCGTGACATATCCTGTCAATGCCGTAATTCCGAATAAATAGATTTTTACATTGACAAACTGCAGTAAAAATCCTTTTAGAAATGATGCCGACTTTTCCACAGTGCCTGTAGCTGGTTTGCTTAACGCAATATGGACTGCCAGCCATAAAATATAGGCAGCGCCTATG
>ERZ778495.1779-NODE-1779-length-13581-cov-6.668490_pt1 | contig 13581 bp, 14 predicted proteins | sample MGYA00433100_ERZ778495 | MGnify/ENA primary metagenome ERZ778495 (study PRJEB29527, sample SAMN07138962) | mouse gut metagenome | material: feces | host: mouse | place: China:Nanjing | collected 2016-01-25 ...
AACGACAAAAAATCTACAATAATTTAAGAATTAATCCTCTAATTTATACGCATGGGTTACAATTCACACCAACGCCAGATTATGCAACAATTTACGAACATTCGGTGTGAATTGCAACAATTGATGCACACAAAATGCTAAAGTGCAAGCATTTTGGCGCATGATTCCCACTACTTTGGCGTGGGTGTGAAAAGTAACACGCATGGTCACTAAAATTTGTCAAATCTCTGCCACAAAAACAAAATGCCTGTAGCAAAACTGCTGTATTTTGAAGCCACACTGTTTGGCACCCAACCCAAACTGCAGGCTTCTAGTCTGATCTGGAAATAATATGCAGCAATTTCGTTATACTATTACAGCGGTTTTGCCAAGGCATTCCTTTGGTTTTTACATTCTAACTTTTCTAACTATCTGGCAAGGATTGAAAAACCAGCAGCGACACCATAATCAATCTCATTACCTATATCGTGCAAACAGATATGGCACTTTTGCTGTAAGCGCTTCAATACCTATTTTACATCCCTCCTTGCTTACTAGATTTCTTCTTCATGTTACCAAATTCAATCAGATAGTCAATGCCTTTTGCATAATCGACATTTTTACAACTTATTCGACGCTTTTTACCAATTTGAATATTCTATCTCTGACCTTGGAGGCCCTTTTTTGTGCCAGGCAAACACTATCACCATTTTTCATTATCAACGCATGATCCTTTATCACATCAACATAATAAAGGTTTACAACATAGCTTTGATGTGACATTTCAAAACCGTATATGCGCATTCTTACTGCAATTTCACTGATTTTTTCTTTAATGCAAATATACGTTTTCTCAGCAGTAACAATCTTAACTTTTCTATTAAAATATTCAAAATAATAGATATCCATTACGGGAATCGGGAGTACTGTATTGCGCTCTGACAAAAACGATTCATAGCGTGTCCACAATTTCAACTGCACAAGCCGTACCGCTTCGCTGATAATTGGATATAAGCTTTTCTTGGTAATCGGCTTTATCAGATAGCCATAGGAATGTACGCGATTTATCGCCAACATTATATTTTTGCTTGTATCTGCCACATAAATTATAATTCCATATGGCGAATTTCTGCGTATTTGTGTACCAATCCCAATCCCATCACTGCCATCTATTATCATCTCAAGAAAAATAATATCCATACTGTACCAGCTTTCCATCAGTTCTTTTCCCGATGAATAAATCTTTATCAGAAAATTCTCCTTTGTAATAACTTCAAATTCCAGAAGCAGTTTTCTTAAATGTTCCCTGTCATTTTTATCATTATCACATATTGCAATCTTAATCATAAACAACCTTGCCCTTTGGAACTTCGGAACTGTTATAGCATTAATCTTTACAGTTCCTTATATGATTTTGTGTAATAAATAACAAAAAACCCCCCGAAAAATCTCGAAAGGTTTATAAAATACATCGTCTCATTTAATTTTACTGCCTTCCTAACGCTCTGTTCCCTCCTTTAGTAATCTATTATACTCCTTCCATGTAATATATCTGCCACCCATACGTTCCAGATGTTCTGTATGAAATTGGCAGTCAATCATTAAAAATGTATTCTGTTCCAATATCCGTGCCAATCCAATCAATGCTGCTTTGGAACCATTCTCTTTCTCAGAGAACATACTTTCTCCGAAAAAGCATCTGCCAATGGAAACGCCGTACAAACCGCCTGCAAGAACACCATCTTCATAAACCTCCACCGCGACAGCATATCCTGCCTGATACAGCCTAAAATATGCCTCCTCCATTTCATCCGAAATCCACGTGCCCTCATTGTACTCTCGCTTAATCCGGCAGCGATGCATAGTATCCGCAAAATCCCTGTTTAATACAATCTTCATTGTATGTTTTTTCAAATATTTGCGCATGGAATGAGAAATATGTATTTCATTGGGAAAGATCACAAAACGCTCCTTAGGGCACCACCACAAAATCTCCTCTCCTGGTGTGTACCAAGGAAAAATTCCGTGTGTATATGCTAACAGAAGCCGTTCTACGCACAAATCGCCCCCAACCGCCAGCAGCCCGTCAGAACGGGCACTAACCGGATTGGGAAACGATATTTCTTTTGGGTCTAAACGATAAACAGGCATACTTTATATTCTCCTAAAATCGTATCTGAAACGTGTCCTCTACTGCCGTCAAGCAGCAAGCACCGCCCTGCCTTAATGCGCCGAACAAAATTTCGTCCACCAGAAGTGGTTTTATCTCGCTCTGAATAACACGTTCAATCTCTCTTGCGCCAAATTCAATGCTAATTCCTTTGCTTTTTACAAGTTTTTTGGCTGCAGCGTCCACTGTCAATTCTACCTGCTTCTTTAACAGCATTTTTTGCAGTTCGCCTAGCTTCTTCTCTACTATCTGTTCTGCCATTTGTTCACTCATGCCATGAAATACAACAATACGGTTTAGACGGTTGCGAAACTCTGGCTGAAAGATCCGTTTCACTTCCTCCATAATTACATCCGCTTTTACATCCTGCCCTTGAAAACCGATTCCATGCTTTCCAATTCGACTTGCACCTGCATTGGAAGTCATAATAATAATCACATTGCGAAAATCCGCTTTTCTGCCTTGATTATCCGTCAGTGTTGCATAGTCCATGACTTGTAATAGAATATTGTAGATATCTGGATGTGCTTTTTCAATCTCATCTAGCAAAAGTACCGCATGAGGATTTTTGCGCACCTCCTCGGTCAGCAGTCCGCCCTCCTCATATCCTACATAGCCAGCGGGCGCACCTATTAATTTCGCCACTGTATGCTTTTCCTCGTATTCACTCATATCAAAACGAAGCAGCTTTATGCCTAATTCTTTTGCCAGACTTCTTGCAATTTCCGTCTTGCCAACGCCAGTAGGCCCGACAAACAACAGGCTTGCCAAGGGTTTTCCCTCCTCAAGCAGTCCTGCTCTTGAAAACTTCACGGCATTCACTACCTGCGCAATCGCTTCCTCCTGTCCGAATACGCAATTTTTTAGACGTGGTTCTAATGTTGCAAGCGCCGCAGTTTCATCGCTCTCGACCACTTGCTTTGGTATATGACAGGTCTTAGATAAGATTTCGTCAATTAAATCTTTTTCTACTTTTTGAATACCATTCTTTTCAACAGACTGCATTTCCGCCATTGGATGTAGTCGTCTGTATGCACCTGCCTCATCAATTAAATCGATCGCCTTATCTGGCAGATAACGTTCATTGATATACTTCGCACTTACCTCAACTGCATACTCCAAAACGCCTTCCATATAGCGCACGCCATGAAACGCTTCATAAGTTTCTTTCAAGCCTTCTAATATCTGTATGGATTCTTGCATACTTGGTTCCTTAATATCTATATTTTGAAACCGCCGCACCAGACTTTTGCTTTTCTCAAAATGCTTTTTGTATTCCTCATAAGTAGTCGCACCGATAAAGCGGACGTGCCCTGCTGCCAAATAAGGCTTGAGCATATTGGAAATATCAAAGGTTCCACCATTTACCGCGCCTGCGCCAACAATATTGTGAATTTCATCAATATACACAATCGGCTTTTCCTCATGACAAATGCTGTCCATTACCCTTTTAAAACGTTTCTCAAAATCCCCACGGTATTGTGTACCTGCAAGCAGACTTCCCAAGTCCAGCGAAAAAATTTTCGCTCCCTGTAAAGGCTTTGGTACCTGATTCTGATTTAATAACCGCGCAAGTCCATAAGCGATCGCTGTCTTACCAACACCTGGTTCTCCGATATGCAACGGATTATTTTTTTCCTTGCGACAAAGAATCTGCATTGTACGTTCTAATTCTTCCTCTCTGCCAATCAGCGGATTTATCCCCTCTAACATATCATTTAAGCAGACTGCGTACTGTTGCCAAAAACCACCCTGTGTGCCTGTCCCAACATCTTCGTCCTCCTGCCACTCCGAATCGTAAGCAGTAGTTTTCTGCCACCCGTCCTCCTGCCAGCCATCTTCCTCCTGCCATTCACCACCATTTGGACTTGTACTTTCCCGACTGTTGGTCTGCCACGTTTCCCTTTGCTGCTTGTTATTCTGTCCTGCTGTACTATGATGTCTGTCTTTGTTCTGCCTGCCCGTGCCTTTCTGATTCACACGATTTTGATAGGCAATTTCTTCGTAAGCAATTGTCATTTCCTGCAAAATATCCGCCTGCTCTACACCCTGAACACGCATATAATATACAGCATAACTCTCCTCTAACAGATACATTGCCCGAATCACATGGGGCAGTTCCACCATATATTTCCCACTGTTCTGCGCTGATTCCCAAGCATATGTCAATACAACTCCCATCCCCTGCGAAAGTTCCGGATTGCATTCCATATTTTCAGCCAACGGCTCCATGTATTCATCGAGATAATTTCTTAACTGATAGTCCAGCTCCTTTATCCTTCCGCCGCAGTTCTCAAATGCCTGCGCAAAAACCTGGTTCTGACAAATCACATACAGCGCCAGTTCCGGCGTTACGATATCATATCGCGCGCTTTTTGCCATTGTAAACGCGCTATTGATAATTTCTGCCACCTCTCCTGATACACGCATAAATAACCCCCAATTTGTTACCGTCGCTCCTTGCCAAACGGCAACTCCTATTTCACATTCTCCCCAATAAAACACAGCCTTATAATGCAGCCTCTTAATGCAACTTCTAAGCACAGCCTTAAAAGCAACTCTTCCTAATGGTACTTCTAAAGTACACGCACTTCCCCTGCGGCATTTACCGCTCCTCAATCGTTAATCGAAATGGAAAACCTTCCTGTCTTGCCCGTGCCATAGCTGTCTGTACCTTCGTCATTGCGATATCATATGGATACGCGCCGACTGCCGCTTTGCCGCTATTATGCACCATTAGCATTAATCGCTCTGCTTCTGGTTCGTTTTTGTGAAAAATATCCATTAGAATCTCCACAACAAATTCCATTGATGTAAAATCATCATTATGCATAATCACTTGATAATGTTTCGGCTCCCTTATGTTTATCCGTGTCTTTTCTCTTGTTTCCCCCTGTATGGACATCGCTTTCTACCTCTTGTTTCATCTATATAACGCACCAAAATCCATTAATATTTTACCACTTAATTATGATAAAGTCACTGTTTTTTTACAAATAATTTCACAGACATAATACAATTTATACTGCTTAACCGTGAGATTTTCCATTTTCTTCCATAGAAAGTCTTGCCGTAATATCTACAATTATTCCAATCTACCATATTTTTTTATAAAGCTTTCGGAATAACACAAAGCATCATAATAGGAAAGATTAGGATAATATTCCCCTAATACCCATTTTCCGTGCATTGCCTTAGGAAGATTATGTATTCCGTACAGCAGTTTATAGGCACGGGCTTTTCCGTCAAAATCGTGCAGACTTTTTTGTACCTCCAACAAAAAATATTGCAAAAGCTGGTGAATTTTTGCCTCATGCTCTTTATCCGGCATAAATATATCTTTGCAGTTTAAAATATCTTCCTTTTTCTGTAAAATTCGCTGATAATTGGAGCAATTGCCTCTTTTACACAATGCCGTAAATTCTTTCCAAAACTGCTTGGAGCAGTCAATCCCCTTTCGTTCTTCTGCAATCATATCAAGAACAGACAGCCAAAAGTCCACTTCCCGCAGCAGTTCTTTGCGTTCGCCGATCCGCCAAAAACCACTGCGCCCCCCACCTTTTCGATACATAATGCCAATATCCAGTATCCAATAATATATACTTTGTTCCATTTACATATTCGCTTCCCACAACAGCACCAACATTTTATTCTCTTGCACTTCCCTTAATGATTCTTAACAATAACTTGGCATTTCTTTACACATTTTGGTTTAGAATCGCCATTACATGAGCATCCTCCATTTTCTGAAAATCATGATTTTCATAGTATTCCACTAGCGGCGTATTCTCTGCATGAAGCATTAAATATAAATAATCCTTATATTTTTCCTTTATCTGCGCCAATAGCTGCGTGCCGATTCCTTTTCCTTGATAGTCGGGATCAATCAACAGATAATGAACATAGGCTGTTAACTCGCCATCATCCATTGCGTTAATCAATCCGACCAAACGCTCCTTATCCCATGCTGTGATAACCGTTTCACAATTTCCCAGTGCCTTAACCAAACGTTCTGGATAATTTGCCGAAATCCAATGAACAGACTGAAATAATTCTTGTATCTGCTGTTGCGTATAATTTCTTGTGTCTGTATATGTAATTTCCATACCTTTATTCCTTTCATGCTATTTCAAATTATATTTATTATCATATGCCAGAGATTTCAGTATGTCAATGGATTCTTTGGTTTCAAACATTCGTTTGTTATAATGGAGTTCCATTATATTGTCAGAAATAAGTTGTAGTGAAAATGAAAGGAGAAGGAAATATATATCAGGCATTATTAAAGATTATGGAATCCAAAATCAATCAAATAAAAGAGAAAATGAACGGAGAAGGTTCTAAAAATAATGCCATCTGCAAAGAAGATAATCTTGATATAGTCCACTATACCTGTGATTATCTTCTTTGCAAATGAACATTTATACGGCGTCCTTGTCACAAGTTATTTCTGAACAGTTTCTAAGGTGTTTAGCATGGATTATAATAAACTAATGACATTGGACGCGGACAGTATCTACAGTTCAATCTTATCAAACAGCTACATATCAAGTTATAGCAGCCTTTGATGCCAACTGATTATTCATGCGGAAACTGTCCAATATCTCATAACCGCCGTTGCTGCCTGTCAGCGCAGTAATGGGAATCCCTGCTTGACACAGCAAGTCGATATCCCGCTGTATTGTCCGCACAGACACTTCAAACCGCTGTGACAAAGCAGATGCCGACGTTTTGCCATGATTCAGCAAATATAATGTTATCGCATAAAGTCTGTCCTGTTTCATAAACGTCTTGCCCCTTCTATATCTAAATAAACCCTTGCAATTCGAAATCAAGGCAGTCAAATGCTTCTATTTTTTCCCAGTCCTTTTCCAAGCATATTTCATCAATCTGCTGTGCTTTATAAAGTTCCTCCAATGAAGAAAAGTTATATTCGCCGCTTCGATCGTATCTGCCAATTCTTTGGAATGAACAGTGATCGTTATAAATAATAATCATATAATCTCTGCTGTTTATCCGTAGAGTCAATTCTGCTTCCCAGCCGTTTTCTATGCTTCGGTTTAACAGTGTTTTTATTGTTTCAAAACTGTATTGCGCCATTTTTTCCTCCGTTATTACTGTATAGCCTGCCGCTTCTTCTGGTTAATTCTGGAGCACAATGTTTGTTACAGACCCCTGCTTTCTTTATTGGTTTGCATCGTAGTTTTTGTCTATATTATAATAATGTTTTGCCTGTATGTCTACATTTTCATACTCTTTTTGATATGCACTTAAAATATCGTCATATGCCTTTGCCGTCTTTTGTAAATCTTGTGCGTTGTTGTATGAACCAGACGTATGAAAATACGGCTGCCAGTTTGCAGTCAACTCACAATCCTGCCGTCCTCAATATGAATCGTCTGATCGGTCAACTGCGCGATTTCAGGATTATGTGTAATCATAATAATCGTCTGTTGGAATTTCTGGCTTGTCATTTGCAGCAAATGAATCACATTATCGCTGGTTCTGGAATCCAGATTTCCGGTAGGTTCGTCTGCCAGTACAATATCAGGTTTGGAGGCAAGGGCACGGGCAATCGCCACACGCTGTTGCTGGCCTCCAGAAAGATTGTTTGGCAGGCTGTAAATTTTTTGTTCCAATCCGAGCAGTCCGATAATTTCCTCGATAAATTTCTTATCTGGTTTTTGTCCATCCATTGCAATAGGGAAAACAATATTTTCCCATACGTTTAGGGTCGGTATCAGATTATAGTTCTGGAAGATAAAACCGATACGTCTGCGGCGAAACACAGTAAGCTGCTCCTCTTTCAATCCAGACAGTTCCGTATTGCCAATCGTGACCGTTCCCGATGTCGGGGTATCAAGCCCCCCCAACATATTTAGCAGAGTAGATTTACCAGAGCCGGAAGTGCCTACAATGGCAACGAACTTTCCAGCCTCAATCTCCAAGTTTACACCGTCCAGAGCATGAACTTGTGTTTCTCCTTTTCCATAGTATTTTTTCAGATTTCTTGCCTGTAAAATGATATTTTCACTCATAATTCAATCCTCCTATCCGATTATTCTGCAACACGCAACTTTTCAACAATACTGCCTTTATTGAATACTTTTAATGCAGCTACTGGCAAAATAGTGGCAGCAATCAGAAGTAAAATACACACAATAACAGCGGGAACAAGCGTAAAGTGGAACGTGAAATACCAGATTCCGCCGATCAATATCTTCACCACAGTAAACGCAAGTATCACGGACAGCAGCAGGCCGGCAATACACACGCCAATAGCATAGTAGACACCTTCCCAAATCATCATCTGGGTCAGCTGCTTTGCTGTCATACCAATACTCTGCATGGTTGCAAATTCATGTCGCCTTGCCAGAATCGATGTAATAATGGTATTTACTAAGTTCAATACTCCGGCTGCACCAAAGATCATGCCGATCAGTCCGCCGACAAACCGGATCATGGTTCGGGTTGTAACAGCATCCCGCCTAGCTTCTTCGGCAGAAGCATAACCCATACCAGGGTCTACATTCGTTACATAACCTTCTAAAAATTCACTTATGGAATCCTGTTGTCCTTCCTCCACATCAAAAGAATATTTGTAAATAACCGGATCATCGTAAATCTCAGTGTAAATACAAGTTGGAAGATACAGAAACAAACCATCCTTGCCAACCTCAAAGGTGCCGTTGATGGTATATCCGATTTCCATATCGTCACCCGTGAGGGCGGCCTTGGCTAACACAGGCAGTTCCATCACTGGTTCACCGTTTTTGAAAACCGTAATCGTGTCGCCCACATTCAGCAGGTCAAGAACCGGATTCAAAAGGAATGTCCTCCTGTCAGACGGCACCCCCAGCAGTACGCCTTCACCGCCTGCCATCCTCTCATAAAGCCTGTGCGCATCTACCTCTCCTTCCTGAATATCCATACGGGCAAGCGCTGCTTCTTCCATGCCATACACATTACAGAGCGCATGTCCATCATCCCCTAGATTAAAGATAATGCCATCCTTAGTCCCCGCATAGTGGATTCCATTTTCTTCGTCAGTGCCAGTGTAAACAAATTCCACAGGAAAGTCATAGGTCACATTACTGTCATCCAACGTATTTTTATAAATAGCCGAAGCCCCGTATACCCCTGACTGCGCGTTGACGGCGTCGATCACTTCCTGCCCCAGTCCATGCTCAAGCCGGGTGAACCCTTCCAGAATGTTTTTGCTCAATGCATTCACTACAACAAAATCGGTTCGGATGCTGTAGGATACCTGCTTTTCTATGTCCACACTGTCAGCGGCAACCCCGATACAGTTCAGCAGGATAACGCATAGTGACAAAGAAGCTACGATAAAAGCAGAACGGCGCTTATTGCGTCCCAAATTAGACCACGCCAGCCGGAACAGACTGGTACCAGCAGTGCTTTTCTTCGTGGTTTTTCCGCCTGTGGCTGCCTCCGCATAGCGGAATGCTTCGATCGGCGGGGTATTTGCCGCTACCCGTATTGGTTTCCTTGTGGAAAGAACTACCGTAAAAGCAGCCAATATAGCAGCACCCACAAAAATGACCGGAGATGGATTTACATTGATTGCCACATTCTCATAGCTGGAAGACAAGGTATGCATCATATAAGGCAAAGCCGCTTTTCCGACAAAATAGCCGATCAGTAAGCCCAAGGGAATGCCGACACAGGAAAGCCACAATGCCTGCAGGTTGATCAATTTCTTTACCTGACGCCTGCTCATGCCCACAGTGCGGTATAGACCGTAACGGCGGATCTCCTGCATCACCGCAATATCAAACACATTGTAAATCAATAAGTATCCACAAAGAACAAACAGTGCGATTATAACAGCACCCAGCAGAAGCACCGTTGGCTTCAGTACAGGATTGGTCACTGTATTGATTGTTGCAGATAAATTACTGGAGCTGGCCGCGTCTGGGTCGCCGCCCATCTGCCATACCCAATGATCCAGTTTTTCCTGAAGTCCTGCTGTGCTTACAGCTACAAAATCAGAATAATAGGTTCCAGCCATATCCCAATCTTGGTCATAAGTGTACTCAAAAATATCAGGATGCGCGTCCCGAAACGCTGTTCCAGCCCACATCATACTGATTTGCTCGCTAGTGGCTTCAAACCAGCCAGACACAATCATATCCAGATAATATTCCCGGCCGTGAGCAGTAAAGGCAATGGTGACAGCTGCTCCCACCTCCGGCTTCACCCCCAAATCTCTAAGCGCTGCGTCTGAGGTAACAATCTCGTTTTCTGCCTTTGGTACACTGCCGTGGACGGGCATACAGAATGTCAAATCAGCCTGAACAGGATCCAGCACATCAAACTCAATGTTATGACGAGCCGCATTCGTAAGAAAACCAACCGGCATCCGCAGTCCATATTCCCGGATAAAACTGGCACCCGCCAAAGCCTCATACTGCTCGGCAGTCATATTGTGGAAATCACCGTCTGACCGGCTGCCTTTCAACATCTGCATAGTCAGCGTCACAGATTCTGCCGCTCCCATGCTGATCGTGGTAACCGTAGTAAACAAAATTGTAGTCAGCATAATCGCTAACGCCGCAATCAGATTCCGCATCCTGCTGGCTCGAAAACTGCGCCCGGCAAGAACACCTAACATATTTTTCATTGTATGTTTCTCCTTTCCTGTTTCTGAAACTAAGGATATCACAGCCATGTCACAACTCAGGCACACGAATGTCACAATTTTGTGACAAAAAAAAGCGGTAACTCTATATAAAAGGTTTACCGCCGTCCGGTACTATGCATTCATATTATATAATTTTTCCATCCTGCAGCCGCACTACCCGATCTGCGAGCTGGGCAAGTTCAGGATTATGGGTGATCACAACCAATGTCTGGTGAAATGTTGTAGCCGTCATTTTGAGCAATCCAGCAACATTTTGTGCTGTTTTCATATCTAAGCTGCCAGTAGGTTCATCGGCCAGGACGATTGAAGGCTTTGTGATCAAGGCACGCGCAATCGCCGCACACTGTTGTGCCCCGCCGGAAAGCATATGTGGGTATGCGTTCCGATCGTTATCCAGTCCCAGCAAATGAACAAGGTTGGAAAAATACGCTGCATCCGGCCGGGCGTCATCAAGTCCCAGCGGAAATACTATATTTTCTCTGATTGTCATTTCAGGTATCAGGTTATATCCCTGAAAAACAAATCCAATCTTTCTGCGCCTGAATACTGTAAGCTGTTCCTCTCCCATTTTTGACAGATTCAGCCCATCCACGATTACGGTTCCTTCATCAGGCTCGTATAATCCGGCAATCGTATTTAATAATGTAGTCTTTCCAGATCCTGATGTGCCTGTAATAACTGTAAATTTACCTTTTTCTATAGACAGGTCAATTCCATCCAACGCTTTGACAACCTGTGAGCCATCCTTGAAATATTTTTTCAAATGCCTTATTTCCACAATATCCATAATTCCACGATCTCCGTCAGCTTAACAGGAATACTGAAAAAGTACTTCCTTTGCCCTTTTGTGATTTCACTGTGATATATCCATTCTGCCGGGCAATGATTCCTCTTGCCAAATACAGCCCCAGACCGATCCCCTGCTCTGTGGTCACTTCCTGCGCACGATAAAAGCGTTGGAATATGGCATTATAATTTTCCTGATCAATGCCGATCCCTGTATCGCTGATGTCAATCCGGGTATAAAATTGCCATGGACGAACCAAAATGCTAATCGTACCGCCTTCTGGGGTGTACTTTACTGCGTTATCCAAAATGTTGCCGATAGCTTCCGCTGTCCATTTCGGATCATGCTTCACGGTCAATTTACTGTTACAATCTGCCTGAAGCTGGATATTTTTCTTTTCTGCTTCTGCCAGAATCATACTCACAGCACCTGCAATCGTATCACTCAATCTCGTTTCTTGCAGATGCAAAACAAAAATCCCAGTTTCCAGTCGGGACATTTTAATCAGTGATTGCATTAAAAATTCCAGTTTGTCAATCTGGACAGCCATTAAGTTCAGAAATTCATGCTGCTTGTCGCAGGGCAAATCATGCTGGTTCAAAATGCCTGTTATCATCTGAATGTTCGCTATTGGTGTCTTAACCTGATGGGATATATCACTAACCAGCTCTTGTATCGTCTGCTTGTCCTGTCTGCTCTGCTGCCGTTCTTCTTTCATTTTCTCGTAATATTGCAGTAGTTTATTCTGTACCTTTGAGATAACTGTTTCTTCATATGGAAAAAAGTTTTTGGGTTCCCGCTCCTCCAGCAGAATATCAACTGTTTCACATATATCATTCGAAAGTTCAGAAAGCTGCCGACCTTGCCAAAAAGCCCAAAATACCGTTGCAATAAAAGCAATGCCGCAGAAAACAAATAGAAATCCACGTATGAGTTCCTGGGGAATATAAGAGAAAAAAAGTCCTGTCATACCAGCACAAAAGGCAAGACCCAAAAGTAGTTTCCGGCATACTCCTATCAAGCGCAATTCTTTCATACTGCTTCCCCCGTCCAAACATATCCTATACCGCGCACTGTCTTGATATATGTATGGGAATCGTCTTCAATTTTGGCTCTTAACCGATTGATCGTGACAGTCAATGCATGATCATCTATAAAATTACCTTCAATATCCCAAAGCCGCTCCAATAGCATCTGCCTAGTCAGAATGTTTCCGGCATTTTCTGTTAAGACTCTCAGCAATTTATACTCATTAGAAGTAACGGCAATTTTTTCATTTCTGCGAACCGCGGTAAGTTTACTAAAATCAAGCGAAAGAAAGCCATCGCTCCAACAGTTCATTGCTTGCTGTCCTAATAAATGATTTCTTCGAACTGCAACCTCTATACGCCGCAGAAGTATTTTCATATTAAACGGTTTTGTGACATAATCCTCTGCGCCGAGATCAAAAGCATTTAAAATATCCTGTTCCAGATCATTTGCTGACAAAAATATAACTGGTATCTGTGGGCATACCTTTTTAATCGTATGGCATAAATCAAAACCATTTCCGTCCGGCAAATTCACATCAAGTATTGCTAAATCAAAATGTTCGCTTTGAATAAGGCGATACGCCTTTTTGCAATTATAAGCAGCAACCGTCACATAATCATTACAATCCAGTTCAAAACATATCGCCGTACTCAGGGTTAAATCATCCTCAACAACTAACAATTTCATTTGTTATGTCCTTTCATTCCTTATAAAGCTGGTCTATCGGCTTTTATTCTCCTTTTGGAAACAGTCTTGTATGTGTATTATTCCTGAACTATAGCAGATATATGTTTTTTGCACAAGAATTTTCGACACACTATCCTAGTACACCGTTTCCTTAATCCTTCTATAACAAAGTGCTTGATATTTGTATTAGTGCAAGGCGAAGGAAAGAGGCGATGCGGTGGCATCGTTGACTGACGACAACGCGGCAATGATGCAAATAGC
>ERZ778495.1786-NODE-1786-length-13519-cov-6.034611_pt1 | contig 13519 bp, 10 predicted proteins | sample MGYA00433100_ERZ778495 | MGnify/ENA primary metagenome ERZ778495 (study PRJEB29527, sample SAMN07138962) | mouse gut metagenome | material: feces | host: mouse | place: China:Nanjing | collected 2016-01-25 ...
TATCAGTCCGGCGCTACATACTGTCATATTCGACAATATGTAGCGCCGGACTGATATGGTTTATTTCAAAATTGCATAAGGTGTTTTTACGATTTCATTTCGGATGGTGCTTGTCGTTAAATAATAATGAAGGGGCTGTTTCGATAACTAAATCCCGGATTGCCGATTGGCACACATGTATTATTTAATGTATAGCCGCATAATCGAAATTTGCGTATTCTATAAAAGTTTGGAGTTTGAACCGTTTTGAACCGGAATAAAATTTTTCTGAAATATATTTTTACATATTTTTGCGATGAAATCATTTTCACAATATAATACCATAATAAAATGAAAACATTAGCCTCGTTCGCTGTTATCGCCGGATGTGCGATGCTTTTTAGCGCTTGTCAGAGCTCTGATGGACCAGATATGGTCATTCCCGAGCCCGAAACAAAAAGTATGGAAATTAGGATAAGCCCGTCGTTGGTCGATTCCCGTGCCACAGACTATGGCTTCGAGACCGGTGATTGTATCGGACTCTACGTAGTAAACTATTCAGGCTCCACTCCGGGAACTCTCAGCGATGCGGGTAATCATGTCGATAACATGCGCTTCCGCTACAATGGCTCATGGATACCTGACACTCCTATTTATTGGGCTGACAACAAGACTCATGCTGATTTTTACCTTTATCATCCATATACAAATATCCAATCAGTAAACGCTCAGCCGTTTGCTGTAAAATCTGACCAGTCTACCGAAGCTGCTTATAAGTCCTCAGATCTTATGATTGGCAAGACTACTAATGTCGCACCAAGCGAGGATGCTACGGTTGTTCGCGTAAATCATGTGATGAGCCGTATAATGATTACCCTTGAGGCCGGCAACGGTTTCACAGCGGAGTCACTTGCTGCAGCTTCGGTATCGGTCAGAATCAACGGAGTCAAGTGTAACTCAACTGTCAATCTGTCGACAGGCGTCGCTACACCTGTCGGAGAGCCGTCAACTGTAAATCCGCTCTTTGTTGATGATTCCTACAAAGCCTTGATTGTGCCGCAGAAAGTCGAAAAGGGCAATCTTATTTCCGTCACAGTCGACGGTCGTGAGTACAACCTACAGAAGGAGTTCACATTCGTAGCCGCTAAAAGCCATAAATTTACCGTTATCCTGAGCAAGACGTCAAACGGTGTCAATGTCACAATCAACCCTTGGGGTGACGATGGCACAGACAATGGCGGAACTGCTGAATAAATAAACCTTAACGATACACTGCAATGCATAAATTGAAAAAGTATATTTTGCCGGCCGGTCTGATAGCCGTTGCCATGCTGGGTGCATGCTCTGATGAAGATTTTATCGCTCCCGGTCAGGTGACTGACGGTCAGAGTGTGATTAATCTTGCCGGGCAGATAGCTCAGGAGGCAGTATCACGAGTGAACGACGATGGATTTGCCGATGGTGATGTAATGGGCGTGTATATTGTCGATTATAACGGCAATGTGCCCGGAAGTCTGCTCAGCAAGGGGAACCGTGGTGACAATGTGCGTCATACATTCAACGAAGCCGCCTATCGCTGGAATTCGGCTTACGATCTCTATTGGAAGGATAAGCATACCCGCATTGATGTCTATGGCTATTATCCATTTGGCTCTCCCGACGATGTCAACAATTACAACTTCACCGTGCTTACCAATCAGGCACGTACCTATGACAACGGCACTATGGGCGACTATGAGGCATCCGACTTCCTTTGGGGTAAAGTCGAAGGCGTAGAGCCGACGACCAATGTCATACGTCTCCCGCTTGCCCATCGCATGGCCAATGCTCGTGTCACCCTTGTCGAAGGTTCCGGTTTCGCACAGGGAGAATGGGTTGGCCTTGAAAAGCAGGTTCTTGTGACCAACACCATACAGGATGCGGTCATCAACCTTGCCGATGGAACCGTGACACCGTCAGGCGATGTCAGCCCCAATTCCATTATCCCGACAAAACGTGGCGACGAATGGCGTGCCATCGTAGTGCCTCAGACTGTTCCGGCCGGAACGACGATGTTCAGCATCACCCTGGGAGGTATACCCTACAAATTTTCTAAGAATGAGGAGTTTGTGTATGTGTCCGGTAAGATGAACAATTTTGGTATCCGTGTTGATAAAAAGGAATCTACGGGTGACTACACCTTGACTCTTATCAGCGAGAGCATTACTCCGTGGGAAAGTGACCTTGTGAGTCACGACGCTACTTCAAAAGAGTATGTCATAGTCAATTCCGAACCGGGTGGCCTGAAAAATGCGATTGTTGCTGCCGGCAAGGACTATACCCAGTTGAAGAATCTAAAGATAACAGGACAGATTGATTTGCGTGACTTCTATTTCATGCGTGATTCTATGAATATGCTTCGTGCTCTCAATCTGAAAGAAGTCAGAATCAAGAGCGGGTTTTATAATAACACTAAGACTCTTGATGACCAAATCCCGGGAAGTGCTTTTTATACAAATGCTACTAACTCCGGGAAAACGACACTTACTAATTTGGTCCTTCCGGATGTCCTAAAGTCAATCGGTACGCGTGCATTTTATGGATGCTCCAATCTCACCGGTTCTCTGATTATACCTGAAGGGGTAGTTGATATCCAGACCGGTGCGTTTAATGGATGTCGGTCAATGACCGGATCGTTATCTCTACCATCTACACTCAAATACATTGGTACTTCACAAAAACAATCAACCGGAGAGTATGACGAATTTGGTGATGAAGGCATTGATTATTATAATGGCGCTTTTGCAGAATGTGGATTTACATGCGAACTTGTTATCCCTGATAATGTGGAAATTATACGTGGATATGCATTTGATCGCTGTAAGGGATTATATGGTAGTCTGCGTTTGCCGTCAAAACTGAAACGACTTGGTGCCAGAGCGTTCTTCATGTGTATGAATCTAACCGGCTCACTTGAAATTCCGCAAGGTGTTACAAATATACCGGAAGAAGCATTTTCGACGTGTGGATTTGACGGGACTCTACTCCTTCACGACGGTATTATGAGTATAGGAACAAGCGCATTCTCTGATTGCAATTTCAAGGGAGAGTTGGCACTTCCGAAAAACCTCACGGTCATCAACGATAATGTGTTTTATAATTGCGATTTTTCCGGCGAACTGGTTCTTCCCAAAAATCTTGTTACTATTGGTGATAAGGCATTTGCTTATAACTGGCGTCTGATGGGAACACTCGAATTCGGCGAAGGTCTGTTGACTATCGGTGCCGGCGCATTCGCCCACTGCCGTAGCCTGGAGGGACTTGTATTCCCAGAAAGCCTTGAAAATATCCGCTATGAGGCAAGCTATAATGATGATGGCGGCGCTTTCCAGGGTTGCTACGGCATAGGCTCGATTGTAAGCAAGAGTGAGATTCCACCCTATGTGCAGCAGGGCGCTTTCAATGGCATTGCAAAAGACAATTTCACACTCGAAGTACCCGAGTCATCACTCACACAGTATCAGACAGCCGTTGGCTGGTGCGATTTCAAACGTATTGCCGCCCATCACGAACTTGTCTGCCGTCCCTCTGTGGCTTGTGCTCTCAGCACTGAACATCGCCAGACACTTGTCATCGATGCAGAAGGCGACTGGGAGGTAGAATCAATCCCCTCATGGTGTGAGTTGTCGCAGAACTCCGGTAGCAAGAGAAATGAAATCACCCTTACCATAAAATCTTCGTCGGCCACCGAGCAGCGCGAGGGTGACATAGTGTTCCGTCTTAAAGACAAGGACTATACCCATAGCTGCCATGTGACTCAATATGGATACGAATATGCCGAGGATGAATTCCTCGAATTACAGAAGGCCACCAAAGGCTCCAACGGCGGAATCAATATAGTAATTCTCGGCGACGGCTACGATGCCAAGCAGATTTCCGATGGAAGTTATCTGAAAGACATGAGGCAGGAGATTGAATATTTCTTCGCAATCGAACCATATACCACTTACCGCGACTACTTCAATGTCTACACCGCTTTCCCGCTTTCTACCGAAACAGGAGTCGGCACTGTCAATTCAATCCGTTACAATAAGTTCAGCACCACTTACACCGGAGGTGTCGGTCTGAAATGTGACTACGACCAGGTGTTTGACTATGTTATGGATGCTCCGACAGTCAATGCTGGCAATATCGACCAGACGCTTATCATAATGGTTCCAAACAGCACCGATTACGGTGGTATTTGTCAGATGTGGGAGTCAGGAGCCGCTATTGCATTCTGTCCAAAGAGCGACTATGGGTATCCATTGGATTCACGAGGTGTGATACAGCACGAAGCCGGTGGTCACGGATTCGGCAAACTTGCCGACGAGTACATATATCACAACGCATTTATAGATGCATGTGATTGCATATGTTGCGGTCATGTCAACGCAATACTTGGAGCTAAGTCACTCGGCTGGTATGATAATATCGAACTGACCGGAAAGATGCATGCAGTGGGATGGAGTCATCTGATATTCGATTCTCGCTACAGCGACATTGTCGATATCTACGAGGGAGGCTATATGCACACCCGCGGTGTGTTCCGCTCGGAACAGAACAGTTGTATGAACAATGATATTCCCTATTATAGCACCATCAGTCGCGAAAGTATCGTGAAACGCATCAAGCGCTATGCCGGTGAGGAATACAACTTTGAGGAATTTGTGGCTCTCGACAAGCGCACGTCTGTAAATGCGTCAAGAAGTACCGGAGGCTTTACTTCGGGGCTGAAGGCATCGCGTTCAATGCCGCCGGTAATCCATAAAGGGAGTCCGCTTTCCTCATCCCGTTCCAACAAGAAAAAATTGAAATAATAACATATATGTCATTTCAAATGAAACACAATATTAGTTCAATAATCAGCGTTCTATTGTTGACAGTCGGACTCTCCTCCTGCACTGACGATTCAATGGAACCGGACAACAACACATCCAACGGAAAAATTGCGATGGAATTCACGTTCAGCCATCCGTCGCAGTCACGCGCTACCGAAACCTCTTTCGAGAGCGGTGATGTCGTGGGCGTTTTTGTCAGCAACTCCGAAAAACCTCTTGAAATTGCGGGTAATACCGTCAATAATGAGGCCTTGACTTTCACCGGATCCAACTGGAAGTCATCACGCCCTCTCTATTGGGATGCCGGGACTTATAATGTCTATGCATATTGTCCGCGTCTCAATGAGATAGGCTCAATCACAGATCTTGTGTTTGAAGTGGCGACTGACCAGCGGGAGTCGCAATTGTCAGGTCTTGACGGGTATGAGTCATCTGATTTTCTGTTTGCCTCAGCCAAGGAGATTTCAGCTTCGCCCAACCCTGTCGATTTAAAATTTCGCCATATCATGAGCAAAATCTCAATCAGACTGATAAAAGGCGAGGACTATGAAGGGGATATACCGGAAAAGGCCGATGTGTATATTCATAATACGGTAACAGAATCGAGTATCGATCTTATGGTCGGTGTGGCTACCAAGGCTCTGCGAGGCAGTCGCAAGTCAATAATGGCGCGCCAGACTGCGCCGACCGTCTATTCCGCGATTATAGTCCCGCAGCGTCTTGAAAATCGTGTGCCTCTGATTGAGGTTGTCATGAATGGTGTATCATTTCTTTATGAGAGCAAATTCCTGTTCAAACCGGGTATGCATCATATTGTAAATCTCATAGTAGATAAGAATCCTGAGCAGATTAAGATTGAAATCGGAGGAGAAATCTTAGATTGGAATTGAAATTGACTTAACTGTTATATGTCTTTAAAAAGAAGGAGTCTTAACATACTGCTTATAATTCTTTGCCTGATATTAGGAGGATGGGCCGCTTGTATTTACAAGCGCCCTCCTCTTATTTTAGACAATGAGCCACCCTCGGAAAATAACAACGGAATATCTACGCGCGACACAATATATATTTCTGGAGAGAAACCTCGGGTGTCGGCCGATTCTTCAGCAGCGACGCCGATTGATGATTCTGTCCGTATGTCTTTGCCGGTTACATCTGAGAGGGAAAGAACAGTGCGGCGTGTCGAGACAGCCGGATTTAAAGACGCCGAACCACGCATGATGTCGGCCGGTCATCCTTTCAGGCAGGAAGCCTTAAAAATATTGAGTGGACGGCTTGAAGAGACCGACTCCGCAAGCAGACATAAGATTTTGAGCTATTGCGAACATCTGCGTGCTTCTTATGAAACCCGTGACATTGACTTCATACGGCAGGTCTTCAGCGATGACGCACTTATCATCGTGGGACATGTGGTACGTTCCAGAGAGGGGTATAATACGGCTTTGACTGACAACAGCAAAGTAAGATACAGTATACGGTCAAAAAAAGAATACCTCGAAAAATTATCGCATATCTTCAATTCCGGGAAAGATATAGATGTCAGATTCTCAGAATTCAGAATTATGAGACATGCTACGGCCGAAGGAATATATGGCGTCACACTTCGACAGAATTATTCCTGCGGCGCATATAGTGATGACGGCTACCTGTTCCTTTTATGGGACTTCAGAGACAGTTCCATGCCGCTTATTCATGTGCGTACATGGCAACCGTCATCCTCAATTGTAGCCGGTGACGATGATATAATTGATATGGGAGATTTTAATCTCGAATAGTGAAATATGACAGCGCCGCGTTTTACATATCATGTGCTTTTACCGCTGGTACTCATTCTGTATGTTAATTCCTCGGCATGGGCCCAGCGTTTTTCGGTGGTCTCTTTTAAGATGTTGCCCAACGATGTTTCGGCGTTCATCAACCCTGTGCGCGACCTCAACGACGAGGATTGCGCCCTTGTCAAGGTAATAGCTTCGGAGGACTTTGCGTTTTCAACACCGCTTGGCATAGTCAAGCGTATCGACAAGACCGGTGAGATATGGCTGTATCTGCCTCGTGGGTCAAAGAAAATAACAATTAAGCATCCGACATGGGGTGTACTGCGCGACTACGCATTTCCGGGCAAAGTTGTCAGTCACATGGCTTATGAGTTGCGGATAGAAGAGCCGGTAGCGCCGATTACCATGAGCAATGTGCCGGCAGAGGTTAAGGTTGTCAGAGACACACTCGTGCTTACGCGTGTCGATACCCTTGTGGTCAGGCCTCCTGTGAAATATGTGCCATTTAACCTTGAAACTGTAGCGACAATAAGCTATGGCGGTCGCAACGGGAACATACTTGGTGGATTATTGCTTATGGCCATGAAGAGGCATGGAGGTTTTGTGCATGTTGCTTCCGATTTTAGCAAAATCGGACCTGTCAGAGGTGAATGTGGCATAACCGGAGAGACAGCAGGCTCTACTCCGTTCTATACGGGACGTACCCGCAGTAGCTCATTTATGATAAATGCGGGTATGGCACATCGCATAACAAAAAACTTATCGGTATATGAAGGAACGGGATATTCATCTTCGTCACTTGCATGGCAGCTTGCTCCATCGGAGGGTGGCGGATATCTTAAGAATTCCCATTATAGCCTCAAGGGTATTTCGTTTGAGGCGGGGGTGTCACTTGTAGTTGGACGTATTGTGATTTCAGCCTCTGTGACAACCGTCAAGGGAAAAGACTGGTATGGTTCTGTCGGAGCAGGTATAAGGTTTGGTAAGTAAATTGTAAAAGGAAATTCACTATGTCGCTATTTTTGAAATATATACAGTCCTGGTTGCTTATTCCATTGATTATTTTGCCTTTGATTTCTGTTGGATGTTTGGATGCAGCCCGTCCCGAAAATCTTGAGCCGTTAATAGAACTGCAGCCCGCTACTGAAATAACACGTACAGAGGCACTGGTTACTGCCCATGTCAGAAATCGCGGGACCGGACGTCTGTCTTATGTAGATTTTTATTATGGAGAGGAGGGGCAGGTTACCTGTCAGTCTCCGAAGGAAGAATCTGTAGAGTCAGTCCTGACGCTGCATCTGAATGGACTGAAGCCGGGCACGACATATACATGTTATGCACAGGGCGGGACGTCTACCGCTACTTTGCGGTCACAGACTATAAGTTTTACGACTGTGCCAAATGAAAAACCGGTAGTATCGCCTCCTGTCGCGCTGTCTGCAGGGCCTATTGGGATTATTGTGGAGTTTGAAATTGTAGAAGATGGTGGCGAACCTGTCTTGACGGCGGGATGTGATGTGACTGACGCGTCGACTTTTGAAACCGTAAGAATACATCTGTCGGAGGATTGTCTGACTTTGGGGATGCATCGGCTTCATATCACCGGACTTGTACCGATGACGGGATATGTAATCACTCCTTTTGCATCTAATTCCTTAGGAGAAGCCAAGGGAGAGTCATTGGAATATACGACAAAAAATTCTATATTGCTCACAGAAGCCGGAACGTTGCATGAGCTTTTTGCCGGCGCAACGGGCATTGACCTAAGTTGTCTCACGATTTCCGGCTGTATGAACGGTGACGATTTCCGTTTTCTAAGGCATTTACTCGGAGGCTCGGAATCGTTCGATGGATTGCAGATAGATAGCAGAGTCACAGATATTGACCTGTCGGATATATATATCGTTGAAGGTGGCGGGTCGTATGACGGCATGCGTTTTACTTCTGCCGACGAACTGTCGACGGGGTTGTTTGCCGATTGTTTAAGTCTGCGGTCGGCCATACTGCCCTCTTCTGCAACTCGGTTGGCCCGGAATGCCTTTGCACACTGTAGTTCGCTTGTGACTCTGACAATCTCTGCAGGGACAACCTCTGTAATGCCGTCAGAGGATTGTCGGTCACTTAAGGCTATAGAAGTCTCGGAGGCCAACTGTAGTTTTACCTCCATTGACGGCGTGCTTTTCAATAGCGGAGCTACCGGAATTGTATGGTTCCCGCTTGGGAAAGGAGGCGCGTACTCGTTGCCGTCTACAATTACGTCAATCGGTGAAAATGCTTTCTACGGGACATCTATCACAAGTATCGAGATTCCTTCGTCGGTCACTGCCATAGGGCGAGGTGCTTTCGCCGGATCTGCGCTCACTGAAATTACACTTCCCGACAATATCACCAATATTTCAGAAGGAATGTTTCAGAATTGTGTCAGTCTTGCCACTGTGCGTCTCGGGAGTGGCACTGAGTATGTGGGCAATTATGTATTTAGCGGGACAGTTCTGAAAGACCTTTATATCTCTGCCTCAATTCCCCCTTACGCAGCCGAGCATGCGTTCTTCGGAACTCCGGTGTCTATAACAGAAAATTGCGTTTTGCATGTACCTTATGGCACTAAGGCTGTCTACAGGAACAACTCAAAATGGGGGCTTTTCAAGCAGATTGAAGAATACAGGCATTAAAACGGAAATGAACAAGAGTCGAAAAGAAAATATTGACAAACCATCTCTAAAAGATACTGACTCGGCATTTATCGGTATTAATAATCTGTCTGAGTCGTTGGATCTCGGTGGGCTATTCTCCCATCAGTTCACTAATATTACACCGGTTTATAGTTCGTCTCACGGACCGACAGAAATATATTCGGCCACACGCTACGGAAAGCGATTCATCCTCAAAGGACTCAAGGAACAGTATCGTAATGATCCAATCTATACGATTGCTCTTGCCAAGGAATTTGAAATAGGCATCACGCTTGAGCATCACGGTATCAGGCGTACGCTTAGTATCGAGACAGTCGGCGACATCGGGCTCGTCATTGTGCTCGAATATGTCGACGGCTGTTCGCTTGAAACCATTTTTGCATCAGGCTGCCTTTCGCTTACTTCTGCAAGAGCTATAGCCGTACAGTTGGCTGATGCTCTCAGGTATATCCACAGCAAGCAGGTGTTTCACCGTGATCTCAAACCGTCGAATATTCTTGTATCACATTCAGGCAGTGTGGTTAAGATTATTGATTTCAATCTTTCCGACAGTGATGATTTCATCGTGCTTAAGATTCCGGCCGGCTCTAAGAATTATATGGCTCCCGAACAGATGTGTCCCGATGCGAAACCATCGGCGGTGGCCGACATATATTCATTCGGGGTTGTGCTTGACGAACTTGCTTCGGCAACCGGCGACCGACTTCTGGCACAGGTAGCCAAACAATGTGTCAGCCATAATCCGGATAAGCGGCCGCAATCTGTGGCTATGATTAAATTGCCGGGGGCGCGTCAGTCGGCCATGGAAACGCTCACTAATCTCCTGTCCTCAAAGATACTGACATATATTTTGTGTGGCGTCTGCCTGGTACTTGCGGCGGCCATTGTTATTATGCTTAATTACAATAGTTAATCTCACCTTTATTATATTATGGAAAAGAACAATGCATTAGAAGCCCTTGTTGACATTACCAATAATAATCTTGGCTATGTGCCGTCGACACCGACCGAATTCAATGAGCTTAGTCGGCTTATTCAGCAGAAGACCGGACGTTCATTGAGCTTGTCGTCAATTAAACGCATCTGGGGCTATGTGAAATATGAGGGATTTCCGTCTGTGACCACACTTAATATTCTCGCCCAATATAATGAATTCAAGGATTGGGAATCGTTTATGTTTAATAATCTGGGGAATGATACCTGTGACTCCGGATTTATAAATGAGTCGGCTGTGAATGCCGACAGCCTTAAATGTGGCGACATGCTTGTGTTGACATGGGGTGTTGACAAATCCTGTGAGATAGAGTGTATCTCACACATGAGGTTTCGTGTCAATAACTCGCAGAATATTAAATTATTAGTCGGCGATAAGTTTACTCTCCACACTTTGTGTATCGGACATCCCATATATGTCTGTGATATTGAGCGCGGCGATATTCGTGTGCCAGCCTACATAGGCGCGAAAAAAGGAGGCATTACATCAATTTCATTCATGCCTTGTCCGAAATAGCCGGCAATTTTCATGGCAGGCAAATCGGCAAGGCTGGGCATACAAGCCGATGTAATTCTAAAAAAAAGTGGGTCTGTGCCGAAAGCATTGTTATCGACACAGACCCGTGGATTGGTTACGAGGGGTAAAATGGGATATTTCAGATGGTGAATTTTGTAGCGGTAGTCGGAGTGCGCAGTATGTATACACCTTTGGCCAAAGAGGGCAGGGGATATGTGCCGCATGCCGGGCTATCGTAATGCTTTACAATTCGACCCTGCATATCAAGAATATCGATTGAGGCTGCAGTCTTGTTGATGATAAGGGATGACCCTTTGATTTCAATTGAGCCATCGTCGTGAATTCGGTCAATTGAAGTTACCGGTTCATTCTCGAGTGCGTTGATACGATATAGTCCCATTCCGCCGCCGGATGCGTAGACGAGCAGATGGCCCAGCAGATTGCTGTCATCGGACTGGGTGGTTTCACTTTGTTCTCCTGCAGGAATGAATGTCATGTCAAGTGCTTGGAACAGTGATGTGGAAAGCCCTGTTTCTTTGAATAGATCCCACAGGGGCACAATGTTGCCCGGTTCAAATCCGAGTGCCGGGTCTTTGATTTGAATTAATTGTACGGCTGTGGCATTATTGTTGTCTGAGATATGCCCGTATGCGGCCACAGTGATATCGCCAATCTTCACTACGGGAAATCCTGACATGCGTTTTGTGTCCGTAGCCGGGGCTATATCCATTTCCGAAGTAATGGCATCACTGAGTTTATTTTTCAGAGTTGCGGTCATTTCGGTTTCCTCAAGTTCATAAAATGACGGCTCGTAGTTGTCGTATTCTGCAAAGTCCGTTTTACCGACAACTAATACAGGTGTGGCATGGGTGTAGACATGCGTGTTGTCAACCGGATATATTTTGGGCGTATACGACGAAAATATCTTTTCTGTTGATGCAAACGGATTTACATCAATCGTATAGGATTTAAATGGTGGGAACATGGAGTTCTTGTTTGCCATGTCCCACGTCTTTATATTGGTGTTCCAGCTATCTGTCGGATTGCTGTTGGCACTGCGGCTGTATTTCATACCCCATACCCGATAGGGCTTGTTTATTATATCGCCGCTTATTGTGCCAAACATATAGTCGGTTTCATTTGCAGCAAGTTTGATATCTTCGATATGGTCGATAGTGTCGGCAATCAGGGTGGCAATCCCTCCGGTGACCTCTTTTATCTTTGACAAATCGAGAGTAAACGCGGCCGTTGCATAAGTGGGTTTCTGGAAGCTGGAGCCGAGGCCGGACCTGGAATGCAGCGGAGGACACATGAAGTATGGAGTGCCGGCATCGTCAACGCGAAGCCATGGCATCATCCGGCACCCTGTCTGGTCGATTTCGTTGCCGTTTTTGTTTTTAATCCGTACGGTGGACAGAAAATCCCCTGTGGCGAGGTCATATCGGTATAGCATCAGGCGGTCAGGACTTGGATTATTCACCTGGTTATCGTATTTGCCTGTTACTGCAGGGTGAAAACTGCATGAAGAGCCGACTCCGATATAGATTGTCCCATTGCTTACAATTGCCCCGTGTGAGAAACTATCGAACGGAGAGTTGTCGCAGTTCTCCAGTGTTCCGATTAACTCGGAACGGTTGAGTGGATTGAGGCCCGGAGGAGTGGTGGGCATAAGCGGCTGTCCGTTTAGCCCCGATCTGAGCCATACTGATTCAATCGACAGTTTTGTGTCATCGGATATCGGGATATCTTCGTAAGTGTTTGTGTCGACGGTCATACAGTATCCTTGGCTGTCTGATACTTTTGTGCCCGTAATTTTGGTTAGTTTTGCAGCGTTATATGAAGATGAGGCCGGCGGTGAATCGTAGACCCTGAAATCACACCAGCTGGTGCCTGGAGTGTATACTGCCGCACGATAATAATACTGGCCTTCAGGAATTTCCGACGGGTCGAGGTTCAGCGTAAAGTAACGATGTCTATCCTTTTCGACCTTATATGCTTTTTCGATAAATGTGAAATCCGGATATTTACTGAGCTCGATGTAGAGAGACTCTTTATCGGTCGTGTCGTATTTTTCCGGGAATTGAATCTCAATGGTATAGACATCCTGTGTTTTATTATGGGTTATATACCATATCTCATAGACATCATTCAGAGCGTGAACAGATGGTGTGACGGCAGGCCCTAAAAGAGCCGCAAGGAGTAAAAATCTTTTCCTCATGTGTTGATTTGGTTTATTAAGGTTAGTAAATGTTGGTCATGGGGTGCTAATATGTTATATTTGCAAATGTATACAAAAAAAACGTAAACGCACAAATGTTTGCCTTGTAAAATTTGGTTAAATTGTTTAAATATGGTTTCTGCAGCATTAAAAAGCCTCTGAAATGGTGTTGCCCCCAAGTAATGTCATAAAAAACAATGGTGCAAACCCCATGATGGAAGTTTGCACCATTGACTGTTATCCCTCTCGGGATTTAGAGCTTGTTTAAAAACAAATGTGAATAAAAAATGAGCATCAGTCGGGTGCTCAGGCATTTATCCTTTGTGAATTGTTTAAATCAATGAACAAACATAAACAAACACAAAGAATTATGTATCTGACCGATTTGACCGATGCTCAGAAGGAGTATATAAAAGGAACAATTCTGATAGACAACTGGCGTAGCAAATATGATTTTTTTCTCATACTTGACGCGATAATCTACA
>ERZ778495.1805-NODE-1805-length-13401-cov-3.457291_pt1 | contig 13401 bp, 9 predicted proteins | sample MGYA00433100_ERZ778495 | MGnify/ENA primary metagenome ERZ778495 (study PRJEB29527, sample SAMN07138962) | mouse gut metagenome | material: feces | host: mouse | place: China:Nanjing | collected 2016-01-25 ...
ATGAGCATGGGGGTGTCGTTGACGGCGTCGCCGCTGCGGAAATCGCTGTGGTTGAGAACCAGCGACTCAATCACAGGCGCCTTGTCGTCGGGCGCGACAGTCTCGTCGTAGCCGTAGACATAGAAGTCGCGGCATAGGCCCACGGCCTCGGTATTGTTGACGGTCGAATAAGCGTAGAGCGACATAGTTGCCGGGCGGAAGTTCTGAGCCAGTTCGGCAGGCATGGCCACGTCGAGGCTGAAACGGCCGTCCTTTATCAGAGTCGAGCCTGTGTATATCCGTTCGCCGATATCTTCGAAGTTTGCCACGCGGCCCTCTCCGCGCCCCTTTGTGGTGACGGTGCGCTCGGCATCAAAAATGTCAATCATCAACACGCCCTCGAAGTCGCCGAGTTCCGAACCGTCGGCGGCGGTGATTGTGCCCGATATGTTTGCGCGCTCGAGAGCCGCCAGGGTAGGCTGTGCGCCCTGGCCATAGAGAGGCGCGCCCTTGATACTGTCGACACGCACGTTGTTATAGGGCATCGCCAGGGGCAGGGCCGGGTCGCCGACAAAGATGTAGCGGAGGCGGTTTTCGTCGGATGTGGGCTTCTCGTTATTATCGTCGCGAATGTCGTTTTTGGCCTGGCGGTAAATTTCACCGGGAGTGAGGCTACGGCCGTCGGCACCGGTCTTGGCGAGGGCGCGGCCTATGGCGGCGGTGAGCCTGCCATTAGCCGATATAAACACCGGGCGCACCGCGCTAATCATGCCTATGGCACCGCCGTAACGCTCGAGATACATCAGTTCGCCACCGCTGATACGGCGCGAGTCGAGGCGCAGGAAGTCGCACGTGGCGGCATAGATAAACGGCCAGTGGCGCAGGTAGAGGCTGTTGAGGTCGCTATACGACAGCATCCCCTCTTTGGTCCAGCCCGTAGGACTGGCGTGGCCCACAAAGTTCCACCACACCACTCCCTCGTCGAGCATACGGTACATGGCGTTGCGCGCGTCGGGATATGTGCTGCCAACATAGTCGTAGGCATCGATATAGATTTTTCGCGGCAGCATATAGCCGCCACCCGAGGTGTCGTACTGGCCGAGGAGGGCCTCGGTCTGGTCGAGGTGTATGCCGTTGTCCTCGTCGTCGCAGAGGAAGAGGAAGCGATGCTTCCACGCCGACTTCTTCGACTTGTTGACATACTCTATGCTCTTGTCGACGGCATTGCGCGCCTCGAGTACCGTAGTGACGGGTATTCGGCCGATTGCTATGGATAGCTTGTCGGTGCTCATCGACGCGCCCGAACCGTCTTCGAGCATGGCGGTGATATCGTCGGAGCAATATCCGGTGTTGTCGCTCAGCGACGCTGCAGCCCCTCGCGGCATCCACGAGGGCAGCGTGGGATAGGCGGGCGCATAGGCTGTGAGGCCGCGATTGTCGAGGGTGGTACGTGCAAACAAGATGGCGTAGCGCAAGCCGCCACGGTCGTATAGCATCTTGAAAAAGCGGCGTATGCCGCCGATGTCGGGGGTGCCGCTCGAAAATTCGTTGTATATTTCGTCGGGGGTGACCACGGCCACGGCAAGACTGTCGCCCGAGGAGGCATGGAAGTCGGCCAGGCGCAGGGCTTGTTCGCGGAAGGGTGCCGGGGTCACGATAACCATGTTGATACCGCTCAGTGCATGGAGGTTTTGATTTGTCACCGTGCCAACGAGTGCCGGTGCCGGCATCCTCGAGGCATCGGTAAAGGCGGCATAGTCGCGCATGGCGGTGCCGTTCATGCCCCAGCGGTATGCGCCGTCGTCGGTCGCGCCATTGACAGCTTTGAGATTGAGCGGGTCGGTGACGTCCCACAGCGTAAGTGCCGAGGCATTGGCGCAGGCAAGACGGTTGGCGGCTTTGTCGGTGCTGAACGACTTGTAGCCCGCAGCCGGCAGGGCCAGACTACGCTCGTAGTTGATGCTGACATAGTTGAGGTTTGCAGCCGAGACCGTGCCGCCACCGTTGAAGGCCACCTCTACCTCGGTCGAGGCCGGGGCCGGCGAAGCGAAGGCCACGCTGTTGCGGGCTATGGTCTCGGTGCCGTGTATATAGTCGCTCTTAGAAGTGGCCTCTATCGTGGTCGAGGATGCCTCGCTGCCAAAGAGCGAAACCTTCAAGCTCCCCCTGCCATCCATGGCCGTGATTACCGACACCTGGTACGAGAGCGCACCACCCGGCACGGCGTCTGGCGTGGCAAACGACACCTTGCGCCTGGTGGTGAAGCGCATGTCTTCGCCAAGCAGCAGGGGGCCGGCCTCGCCCTGCACCTGGGTAAGTTCTTGTTCATGGTGCAGACGGCACATATAGCTGTCGGCGAGGGCGGCATCAGCCCCGGGAGCATAGCCCGTAGCGTCAATCGAGCGCGCCTCCTCGCCATCGGCAAGTTCGCCTACAAAGTAATATCCGGCATCAGAATAGTCGTTTTGGGCATAGTAGTAGCCATTAGAAACAGCCCGGGTCCATTCTCCGGCCCCTACGCCGTAGAAGACGATGCCCTGCTGGGTTACAAGCGACTGAACGGCGGGCAGGTCGTCGATATAGTTGCCGAGCGACAGTACGTCGTCCTGGCGGCGGCCACCATAGCCTTTAATAACCACTTTTTGCGGGTCGCTGAAGCCCCACGAACGGAGCCGGCTCGTCGGTATGCAATAGAGTCCGTCGGCATCGACCCTGACCTTGACCCAGCGGCCTTCGGCGAGGGCCGACTTGTCGGTGTAGACGGATGTGTCGAAAGCCCGCGCAGCAACAGGCACGAGCAGCATCAGCAATACGGATATTAAATATGCGATATATGACGGTTTAATCATGGAGAGCGTAATTATCAATAGACTAACGTCGCAAAGGCTGCTTTATTGTATTCGACAGCGAGTCGAGCCATTGCAGCCACTCGCCACGACTGCCGTTGAATATGTTCAAGTCTACTTCGCCTACTATGCCGGGCACTTTGCCCACGTGGCTGTGCTGCCATATCCGCCATGGGCGACGGGTCAGCGGCGGGTCGGTAAACGAACATATCCACAGCTCAGGGTCGCTACCGTCGAGGCTGTCGTACTGGTGGCGTACAAACCGTGCGTCGCCGTTTTTATTGGTATATATTATAGTGGGACCGCGCTGCGAACCGACAACGGCAACCATCGTAGCTATACGCTCGTTGATGATTTCGGTCGCCACACCGGCAGGGTTGCCCCACTCCTCGATATCGATTGCCATAGGCAGTTGCAGGTCGCACTTCTCGGTCGAGGTAAGGAAATTGGCAGCCTGCCCCATGCCGTCGCAGTCGAAACGGAAGAAATGGTAGGCACCGACTTTGAGCCCGGCGCGCCTGGCGGCAAGGTAGTTGCGCAGGAAGGCCGGGTCATTAAGCGTAAGGCCCTCGCTGGCCTTGAGGTAGACAAAGTCGATGCCGGCGGCGGCAATCGAGTCGAAATCGGGGGCGCCATTGTGGGCCGAGATATCGAGGCCGCGCACAGGGTAGCGCGCATAGTCGACCTCGACATGAGGCTGGCGCGGCCGCAGTACGCGCCACAAGGCCACACCCCCGGCAAGTACCGCCGTGAGCACCACAAGCCCTATGGCTATCGCCCGGGCACCTCTGTCGCTGAGCCGCTTCACACTACAAATATACGCATTTATTTCTTGCCCGGCAAAACAAAATCACACCCTGCCGCCGGTGAAAAGGGCAAGGAAACGCGGCGTATAGCGCCGCATCAGGGCGTAGGCCCCGAGCAATATGCCTATAATCACGGTATAGGTGAGCAGGTAGCCGCACATCACGGCCATGTCGCCGCCGCTACCGGTCAGGGCGAAGACGCGCCTCGCCACGGGGTCGAGGATGATGAAATGGCCGCAATATATAAAGAATGAGGCCGACGATAGAAACGCACTCGCCCGGCAACGGCCATGCGACACCAGCCACGCCGATATGTTGTAGAAGAAAAAGAGGCCGACCACTATGTTGACACTCTTGACATAGGTCATGGCCTGCGGCCACAAGGGCGCGAGGAACAGTATGGCCGTGGCAAGGAGCGGATAAAGCACGAACGACGCAAAGGAATAGCGGCGGAACTCGGCTATCATGTCGCGCTTGTGATAGCTCAGATAGCCGCCCCAGGCGAAAAACACGAAGGCCTCGAGGAGCTGCGCCAGATGCCCGAGCCCGGGGATTTTTACCGCCCATACCAGCGTGGCACCGGCCAAGACGATACGGGTTGTAATCCGAGGTAATTTATAGAGCGCGTAGAAAGCCGGCGAGACGAGGGCCATGAGCATGAGGTCGCGCACGAACCACAGGGGCTTGTCGATGGGGAATGTGCCGTCGTTGCAACTGTTGACATAGGGAATGATGCCGTAGCTGTCGTCCCAGAAACTTTCGATAAAGCTTGATAGCGACAGGTCGAGTTGGGATGTGTCGGCGAAATCAGACACGGCGCCCATGCCCGGCAGCATGACCTTGAGCACATAGAGTATGGCGACGGCGTTCCACACAATATACGGTATGAGCAGCGAGTGGCAGCGGCGTCGAATCTTGCCCATATAGCTATCCATAGTCAGACTCATGCCGAGGAAGAACACGTATCCGGCGATGAAAAAATATACCGGCACGCTCTGGTCTTTGATAAAGGCACGCACGAAGCGGAAGAACCAGTCGGCGGCGGGGAACCCGGCCCCGTCATAAATCTGCGGCAGGGGCGTGAACACGTGTACAGCCACGACGAACAACGCCAGGGGAAACCTGAGCAAATCGAGGCTCTGCGACCTAATATCGTTGCGTGCGCGTGAAGTCATGACTCTGCAAAGTTACGCCAAGTTTACATCTTATGCAAACATAATGCGGGCGCGACTCTGGAATGTCGCGCCCGCAAGGTATGAAGATGGCTATGTGTATTATGTAAGTATGTAATTGTGTCGTATATATCTTTACTTGAATCTTTTGGCTTAGGCCGTTACTTGAATCTTAGTCGTGGGGGAGGTGTTAATCTTGACCCTATGGCTTTGGGGATTGCTTAACGATAGTCGGCGAAACGCTCCTGAAGGCGCTTGCGGGCCATGAAGATACGGCTCTTTACAGTGCCGAGGGGCAGGCCGAGGTGGTCGGCGATTTCATTGTATTTGTATCCGGCAACGTGCATCGAGAACGGCACACGGTATTCCTCGCTGAACGAGTTGATGGCATCGTGGATTTCGCTGGCACTGTAGCTGTCTTCGGGCGAGTCGATGCCGCTGTCCTGGCTCAGGTTGAGGTGGTAGAGGTTGTCGGTGGTGTCGACGATTGTGGCGGTGCGCACGCCGCGACGGTAGTTGTTGATAAAAATATTGCGCATGATTGTGAACACCCAGCCCTTGAAGTTTGTTCCTTCTGAGTACTTCTCTTCATTGTCGAGAGCCTTGAGGGTTGTGTCCTGAAGGAGGTCATACGCATCGTCGCGGTTCGAAGTCAGCGTGTAAGCGAAATTAAGCAGGTTGCGCTGAACAGACAGCAATTTATTTTGAAAAGTATTTGTTCCCATATTTATAGTCTTAGCGTTAATCATAAGTTACTTTTAAAACAAACTAAATGCATTAACGTTGTGCGATTTAGCATCTTTTGACGCTTTTTACGTTTTCGAAGCGCATTGTTAAAATATGAGTTGTCGGTGAACAAACGCCCCGTGTCGCTTGTTATCTTGACACTACACCAATAAAATTATGACATGGAGCAGAAAAGTTTAAAAGGTACCAAAACCGAACATAACCTCCTGGCCTCGTTTGCAGGAGAAAGCCAGGCCCGTTCACGCTATACACTCTTTGCCGAAAAAGCCAAAGAAGAGGGCTACGAACAGATAGCAGCAATATTCCTCGAGACCGCAGAGCAGGAACTCAGCCACGCGCGCATGTTCTTCTCGCTGCTCGAAGGCGGCATAGTCGAGGTAAATGCCGGATACCCAGCAGGCGTAATCGGCGACACTGCACATAACCTTGCCGCTGCCGCCGCCGGCGAACGCGAAGAGTGGAGCGACCTCTACGAAAGCTTTGCCAAGACAGCCCAGGACGAGGGTTTCCCTCAAATCGCAAATGCCTATAAGCTTATTGCCCGCGTAGAACAGATGCACGAGGCACGCTACCTCAAACTGCTCGAGCGCATGGAAAACGGCACCGTCTTCGAAGATGCCGAACCGGTAGAATGGATGTGCCGTCGATGCGGCTTCACCATCTCGGCCAAGGCCGCGCCCAAGCGTTGCCCCGTATGCGGCATGCCGCAGGGATGGTTTGAACGCAAGCCGGAAAACTACTAAACCACGATAGATTATCCACCATAAAACGTTGCAAAGCAACACGATGCGGCCGTCTACGCCTCCGGGCAATGACGGCCGCATTTTTGTTAAACGAGGTTAAAACTCAGCCGCGTTTTAAACCTAAAGGCGAGAAAAGCGTCAAAGTCTACGAAAGCCGAAAGAAATAACAATCTCTAAAAACATATAATCGAACATGAAGAAAATCCTTATTGCAACCCTCGTTCTTGCCGCCGGCATCGGCAGCGCCTTCGCCCAGAAACCCGCCGACTGCACCAACACCTGCAGCAATGACCAGCAGTGCACCCAGGCTGTAAAGCCCTGCACACCGCGTCCCTGCGTCAACGCCTTCGAGGGCCTCAACCTCACCGCCGACCAGCAGGCAAAAATCGACGCCCTCAAGACCGAGTGCCAGGCACGTCGCGACCAGGCCAAGGCCGAGAAGAAAGCCGACCGTCAGAAAGAACGTGCCGACCGCGCCGCAAACTTCAAGGCCAACCGCACCGAGATGCTGGCAAAAATCAAAGACATACTCACCCCCGAGCAGTATGTAAAATTCCTTGAGAACAATTTTGTCAACGGCCCACAGGGCAACGGCGGCAAATTTGCCAAGGCCGGCAAAGACGGCTAGGACAAACGCAACAACCGCAGATAAGACCAACACTTGCACCACACGCCCCGGCGTAACATAACACCGGGCCTATAATAACGACATTACGAGTTCTGCAAGCATAGCCGCACCAACACGCGGCATACTTGCAGAACTTGTTTTTATTAAGGTTACATAATTCAAGTATAATGCTTGCGAAAACTTTGAAATATATGTTTAAGGACATATTTCCTTGGTTTTTCAGAGTTTTTGTTTTAAATTCGCACGGTGTTGGGAAAACCACGGTTTTCCCGACCCATGACGCATAAAAACACAAACCATATTATAATAATCCTAAACACCAAAATGAGTTATCTTAAATTTGATAAGAATCTGCTCATCAACTTGGACCAGTCGCTCCCGAAAGAGATGCTCCGCACCAACCAGGCCGGGGCATACCACTGCACGACGCTCGTTGGATGCAACACTCGCAAACAACACGGCCTGTTAGTGATACCTATCGAGGAGATGGACAACAAGCCGCACGTGCTGCTGTCGAGCCTCGACGAGACCGTAATACAGCACGGTGCGCCTTTCAACCTGGGTATACACCGCTACCAGGGCGGAGTGTACAGCCCGGCCGGCCACAAGTATATCCGTGAGTTCGACTGCGAGGAAGTACCCCGCATGACTTATCGCGTGGGCGGCGTAATCCTTACCAAGGAGAAAATTTTTATCAGCCAGGAAAACCGTATCTTAATACGTTACACACTTGTCGAGGCCCACTCGGCCACGACGCTCCGTTTCCGCCCCTTCCTGGCTTTCCGCGAAGTCAACAGCCTGTGTGTAGCCAACGATGCCATCAACCGCGACATCGAACAAGTACAAAACGGTGTGGCCACATGCCTCTACAAAGGCTATCCCACGCTCTACATGCAGTTTAACCGCAAACCCACATGGGTCGACGAGCCCAACTGGTACAACGGCATCGAGTATGTCAAAGACCTCGAACGCGGAGTGCCCTACTGCGAAGACCTGTGGGTACCGGGCTATTTCGAAGTGCCAATCAAGAAAGGCGAGTCGATTATCTTCTCGGCCGGCGTAAGCGAGGTAAACACCCGCAACCTGACCAAGATGTACGAGGCCGAGGTTGCAAGCCGCACACCACGCACCTCGTTCTTCAACTGCCTCAAAAACAGCGCAAAGCAATTCTATATACACCGTGGCGAAGGCTCGTATATCATCTCGGGCTTCCCCTGGGGCGTGGTGCTTGCACGCAACACCTTCATGGCACTCCCCGGCCTGACACTCGCCATCGACCACCGCGCCGACTTCGAGGCCATATGCGACACCGCCCTTAAATCGCTCATACGCTTTGCCGACACAGGCGAGCTGTCTAAGCATATACAAGGTATCGACCTGCCCGACATCCCCTTGTGGGCTATATGGGCCATACAGCAGTATGCCAAGACCGTAGGCATCGAAGCCTGCCGCGACAAATATTTCGAGCCTGTCGCACAGCTCGTCGACGACATACTACGTGGCGGATATCCCAACCTGTTTGTCGACCCCGACAGCGGCCTGCTCAGCACCGACGGCCACATACGCCCGGCATCGTGGATGAACTCGGTGCTCAACGGCGCACCGGTCGTTCGCCGCACAGGCATGTTGGTAGAGTTCAACGCACTGTGGTACAACGCGCTGATGTTTGCCGCCAGCCTTGCCGAAGGTGTAGACGACCTTGCCAAGGAGCGTGAAAAATGGCTCGATGCAGCCGAGAAGATGAAGAAACCCTTTGTCGACACCTTCCTCAATGCCAGCGGCTATCTCTACGACTTTGTCGACGGCACATACGCCGACCCGTCGGTACGCCCCAACATGGCAATCGCAATCGGCCTGGACTACTCGCCCCTCGACCGTCGCCAGCGCAAGAGCGTGCTCGACGTTGTCACCCGCGAGCTTCTCACTCCCAAGGGCCTGCGCACCCTGTCGCCTAAGAGCTACGGCTACCGCCCCAACTACCTTGGTTCGCCCGACGAGCGCGAATTTGCCATGCACAACGGCCCTGCGCGCCCGTGGCTGGCCGGCTTCTATGCCGACGCCTACCTGCGCGTATTCGGCATGAGCGGCGTAGGATACCTCGACCGCCTGCTTATCGGCTTCGAGGACGAGATGACCGAGGGCTGCATAGCATCGCTGAGCCAGCTCTACGACGGCAACCCTCCCTACACGGGCCGTGGCGCCGTGAGCCACGCCACCAACGTGGCCGAGGTGCTCAGGGCATACCGCACGCTCAAACGCTTTGACCAGAACGCATAATCCCAATCTTATCAATACCTTATCACAATGAAAGCATTAATGTTCGGTTGGGAGTTTCCCCCTCATATCTTAGGAGGCCTGGGCACTGCCAGCTACGGCCTTACACGAGGCATGTGGGAGTGCGGCGACATGGATATAACATTCGTCATCCCCAAACCCTTCGGCGATGAAGACAAAAGCTTCGCCAACATCATCGGTACTTCTCAGGTGCCCGTGGCCTGGCGCGATGTCAACCGCGACTATGTAGAGTCGCGCATCGGCAAGGTGATGGACCCCGACCTCTACTATAAGTTGCGCGACCACATCTACGCCGACTTCAACTACATGCGCACCAACGACCTGGGCTGTATCGAATTCTCGGGCCGCTACCCCGACAATATACTCGAGGAAATCAACAACTACTCAATCACCGCCGGCGTAATCGCGCGCACGCTTGATTTCGACATCATCCACAGCCACGACTGGCTCACCTACCCTGCCGGCATCCACGCCAAGCAGGTGACAGGCAAGCCCCTCGTGGTGCACGTACACGCTACGGAATATGACCGTTCACGAGGGAAGCCCAATCCCACCGTCTATGGCATCGAGCGCGACGGCATGACACACGCCGACCATGTGATTACCGTCAGCAACCTCACCCGTCAGACTGTCATCGACCACTACGGCATCGACCCGGCCAAGGTGACGACGGTACACAACGCCGTTGTGCCCCTGAGCCAGGACCTCCTCGATATCGAGATGCCACGCGCCACCAAGGAGAAAGTCGTCACCTTCCTTGGCCGCATCACAATGCAGAAAGGCCCCGAATACTTCGTAGAAGCCGCCGCCAAGGTATTGCGCAACTGCAACAACGTGCGCTTTGTCATGGCCGGTTCGGGCGATATGATGAACAAGATGATAAACCTCGCCGCCGAGCGCGGCATCGCCGACCGCTTCCACTTCCCCGGCTTCCAGAAAGGTCGCCAGGTCTACGAGATGCTCAAGGCCAGCGACGTCTACATCATGCCGTCGGTATCCGAGCCCTTCGGTATCTCGCCGCTCGAAGCAATGCAGATGGGCGTGCCCTCAATCATCTCGAAGCAGAGCGGCTGCGCCGAAATCCTCGACAACGTCATCAAGACCGACTACTGGGACATCGACGCCATGGCCGACGCCATACACGCCATCATCTCATATCCCGCCCTCTACCGCCAGATGCGCGAGGACGGCCTGGCCGAAGTGGCCCAGATTACCTGGGACAAGGCCGGCCAGAAGGTAATAAACATATATAACAAAGTATTAGGACGATAAAAAGTGACCGACAAAGTCTCCAACCGTCCGACCAACCTTACCTGACAATGAAAGCAATTTGTTTTAACTTCGAGATACATCAGCCGTTCCGTCTCAAACGCTACCGTTTCTTCGACATCGGCCGCGACCACTACTACTTTGATGATTTCACCAACGACGACATCATCACCCGTATAGCCCACAACAGCTATATCCCGGCCGCAGAGACACTCCTTCGCATGGTCGAGGCCAACCAGGGCCGCTTCCGCTTCTCTATCGCAATCTCGGGCGTCGCCCTCGAACAGCTCGAGCACTATGTGCCCGAATTCCTCGACGTGCTCAAGAAACTCGCCGATACAGGGTGCGTAGAGTTCGTTGCTCAGCCATTTGCCTACTCTCTGGCATCGCTCACCGACCCCGAGGAGTTCGCACAGCAGGTAGCCGACACTTGCAGCATACTCCGCAGCCGCTTCGGAGTTACACCCAAGGTGATTCGCAACACCGAGCTTATATATGACGACGACCTGGCACCACAGCTCGTCGACATGGGCTTCAACGGCGTTCTTACCGAAGGTGCCAAGCACATACTCGGCTGGAAGTCGCCCAACTATATCTACACCGCAGCTTCCGCGCCCGACCTGCGCCTGCTGCTGCGCAACGGCAAACTGAGCGACGACATCGCATACCGCTTCAGCGACACTTCGTGGAGCGAGTTCCCCCTCACAGCCGACAAATACATCGACTGGATTGCCTCTACACCGCGTGAAGAGCAGATTGTCAACATCTTCCTCAACATGGAGACATTCGGCGACCTTCACCCAGCCACGACAGGCATATTCCAGTTCCTCGAGGCACTCCCCCGCTTCGCCGCCGAGCACGGTATCGACTTCGTGACCCCGTCGGAGGCTATTGCCAAAATCAAGCCCGTAGGCGAACTGAGCGTCATGCACCCCATATCGAGCGCCGACGAGGCCCGCGACACCTCGGCATGGCTTGGCAACCGCCTGCAAAACGAGGCTTTCGAGAAACTTTACTCAGCCTCCGAGCGTGTGCGCCAGTGCCAGAACCGCGCCCTCAAACGCGACTGGCAGTATCTGCAAAGCTGCGACCACTTCTACTACATGAACAACCGCGCAGCCTTCAGCCCCTACGAGACAAACTTCGCAGCCTTCACCAACTACATGAACGTGCTGGCCGACTTCCTGATGCGTGTCGAAGAGGAATTCCCCTCGCAGGTCGACAACGAGGAACTCAACTCGCTGCTTATGACCATCTCGAACCAGGGAGCCGAAATCGAGGCCCTCAACAAGGAGCTGAGTTCGATGCGCAAGAATATCGAGCAGTACAACATCGAGCACCGCAACCGCCCCGAGTGCAAGACCGAGGCTCCGGCAGCCGAAGCCCCCAAGAAAACCAGGGCCAAAGCCGAGCCTAAAGCCAAAGCCGCACCCAAGAAACGCGCCACCAAGAAGGCCGAAAAATAATCATTCAAACCCCTTATAGCAGAGGTGCCGCTGCCACGACAAACGGCAGCGGCACCTCTAATTTCACAAGACCATGCTTCCCGACAAATATGTAATCACCATAGGCCGCAGCTTCGGCAGCGGCGGACGCGCCCTGGGCCGTATGATAGCCGAACGCCTCGGCATAGCCTTCTACGACAAGATGCTGCTGGTAAAGGCCGCAGAAAAAGCCGGCTACAATATCGAATACTTCGAACAAGGCGACGAGCGTGTGCCGCGCATTATGGGCAGCATCATTCCATTCTCTATGGGATTTTACCCCATGTCGTGGGTCGGTGATTCGACCGGCGGAAACACCGACCGCGTGTATAAGGCACAGTGTGATTTCATCCACGACCTTGCCAATGGCGAACCCTGCGTAATCGTGGGCCGCAGCGCCGACTATGTGCTACGCGACGTCGACAACGTGGTCAATATCTTCGTCCACGCCCCCATCGACGAATGTGCCAAGCGCATCGTAGGCCGACATGACACCGAGACCCTCGACGAGGCCCGCGCACTGGCCGAGCGCACAAACAAACTTCGCGCAAACTTCTACAACTTTTACACCGACAAACGCTGGGGCCACGCCACAAGCTACGACCTGTGCATCGACTCCTCGACCATGCCCCTCGAAAAACTCGCAGACTTCATAATCAACTACATCCACCTCCGCCTCGAATAATACTGAAATATCAATATATCTTATGGAGGATTATATTAGGGAGAGTCTCAAAATCCAGTCATTCATTGATGATTTAATGAATGGCTACGAAAGTAAAGAAGTTGAATTCAAGTCAGCTCATGGAGGTTTCCCGGGTTCATTCTGGGAAACATACTCTTCTTTTGCCAATAGTGATGGCGGAATTATAATATTTGGCGTAAAAGAGAAAAATAATGTCTTTTCAGCCAAACCGCACACAAAAGAAGAAGTGGCAAAATTACGGAAAGCCTTTTTCTCAAGTCAAAATGACAAAGATACTATAAGTTTGCCACTTCTTTCAGACAAGGACGTATTAGATTTACCCTATTCCGAAGGTTATCTATTGGCATTTATTATTCCACGAGCCAATAGAGAACAACGTCCCGTTTATGTTGGACGGGACCCCATGACTGGCACATTTCGTAGGAATGACGAGGGCGATTACAGATGTTCGCCCACCGTGCCTACACAAATGTTTGCGGATAGAGAATCAACTCAATATAAAACAGAAAGTAGAATATTGCGAAATTACACATGGGACGATATAGATATGGCATCCTTTAGACAATATCGTACCATGTTTGCTAACCGAACACCATCGCATCCCTGGACTGCATTAGAAGACCTTGAACTGATGCGTAAACTTGGTGGTTACAGGAAAGATAGAAAAACAGGGGCCGAAGGCTTCACTCTCGCAGGTCTATTGATGTTCGGAAAAACGGAATCAAT
>ERZ778495.1810-NODE-1810-length-13356-cov-6.407789_pt1 | contig 13356 bp, 9 predicted proteins | sample MGYA00433100_ERZ778495 | MGnify/ENA primary metagenome ERZ778495 (study PRJEB29527, sample SAMN07138962) | mouse gut metagenome | material: feces | host: mouse | place: China:Nanjing | collected 2016-01-25 ...
GCGATTTCCAATGGCTGGATACGTAACAGTTCAATGGGTTATCTGAACTGTTACAATTATGGATAAGGGAATTGCCGCTTTGCGGTGTGCGGCTGGCGCAACGGGAACACCGCAGTAAGCTTTGATTATACAAGATACAATGCAAAACATAGCGCAATATTAGACTATCTTGTATACATTTTTCTTAATGCAACAGCCCTGGTATATAGAGTATCAAAAAACAAGGAGGATAACATGATTTTATCATGCAGTAATATAAACAAAACATTTACTGACAACCATGTCATAAAAAATGCTTCTTTTCATATAGAAGATAATGAAAAGGCTGCTATCGTCGGTATTAATGGAGCTGGCAAAACGACACTGTTAAAAATTATTGTCGGCAGCCTTTCAGCGGATCATGGCACCGTAACATTTGCGAAAGACAAAAACTATGGTTATCTTGCACAGCATCAGGCAGTGGACAGCGAAAATACCATTTTTGATGAACTTTTAACCGTAAAACAGGAAGTGCTCGACTTGGAGGCTTCGATCCGTCAGACAGAACAGGAAATGAAATCTGCAAGCGACAGCAAATTAGAACTTCTGCTGAAAAAATACGATAATTTAATGCATCGTTTTGAAACCATTAATGGATATGCTTACAAAAGTGAGATTACAGGTATTTTAAAGGGACTTGGTTTTACCGAGGAAGACTTTGCCAAAAAAGTTGAAACCCTCTCCGGCGGTCAGAAAACACGGATTGCACTCGGCAAAATTTTGCTGCAAAAGCCAGATTTAATTATCCTAGACGAGCCGACCAACCATTTAGACTTAAACTCTATCGCATGGCTGGAAACTTATCTGCTCAATTATAAAGGTGCTGTAATCATCGTTTCACACGACCGTTATTTTTTGGATAAAATCGCTACGAAAATTATTGAACTAGACAATGGTGTTCTTTCTACTTTTCATGGCAATTATTCCGATTATGCCGTACAGAAAGAGCACCAGCGCCTTGAACAGATGAACGCCTACTTAAATCAACAAAGGGAAATTAAACATCAAGAGGAAGTTATCGAAAAACTCAAGCAGTTTAACCGCGAGAAATCGATTCGACGTGCTGAAAGCCGCGAAAAAATGCTGAATAAAATCGAACGTCTTGACAAACCTGCGGAAGTCAAAGCCGATATGAACTTAACCCTTACGCCGCACTGCACCAGCGGAAATGACGTCATGCGTATAGAAGGACTGTCCAAACGTTTTGACCACCTGCTTCTTTTTGAAAATGTATCCTTTGAGATAAAACGCGGTGAACACGTTGCAATTATTGGTGACAACGGCACAGGCAAAACGACGCTGCTTAAAATTATCAATGAACTGCTGCCACCCGACACGGGAACCATTTACCTTGGCACAAATGTTGAAATCGGTTATTATGATCAGGAACACCACGTTCTGCATATGGACAAGACTCTTTTTGAGGAAATTAGCGATGACTATCCTTATTTGACAAATACCGAAATCCGCAACACACTTGCTGCCTTTTTATTTACCGGCGAAGATGTATTTAAGAAAATCAGTTCTCTTAGCGGCGGCGAACGGGGACGTGTTTCTCTGGCAAAGCTTATGCTGTCGGAAGCAAATTTTCTAATTTTGGACGAGCCAACCAACCACCTTGATATTACCTCGAAAGAGATTTTGGAAACAGCACTGAATGCCTATAAGGGAACTGTTTTATATGTATCACACGACCGTTATTTTATTAATAAAACAGCCAGCCGTATACTAGAGCTAACTCATAATGCATTTATTAATTATATTGGAAACTATGATTATTACCTTGAGAAAAAAGAAGTTCTTACTCCTGCCGATACACAAATAGAAACTGCAAAAAATACCGCCCCCAGCGCACAAAAACTTGATTGGAAACAGCAAAAAGAGCAGCAGGCAATCGCGCGGAAAAAAGAAAATGATTTAAAAAAGTGCGAGAAACGCATTGAACAGCTCGAAACGAAAGATAAAACACTTGACAAGGAGATGGCTAAACCTGAAAATGCAACCAATGTAGCGAAACTTCAAGAGCTTGTAAAACAAAAGGAAGAAGTTACAGCAGAATTGGAACGGTTGTACGAAGATTGGGAAAAGCTTTCAGAAATCGAGTAGGGAATGTCCTTCTGGGGCAGCTTGCTGACATACTCTCTTTGAATGCCTTTGGTTATAATCAAGGGGGCTGTCGCATTAAGACAAACGGATACAAGATAGTCTAACTCTGTGCTAAGATTTATACCATATCTGGTATTATCAAAGCTTATTGCGACAGTCCCCTTCTATACTTATAAATTTTTTTATATTTTAATTTATACTGGCGAGCGCTTAAATTTGTCCGTAACGCCAACTCACGAGCATAACTATCTTATTTGATATGGTAAAATTAATTACTCGTGAATATATATTGCCTCCAATGTACTGCGTATCGCCTGAATAAATTCCTCGCTATTAAGCACTTTTACATCTTTTAATGAAGTAATCAGCGCAAGGTCTTTTGTCATTTTTCCTTCTTCAATAGTCTGTATTGTTGCCTTTTCCAGCTTATCGGCAAATTCTACCAGCGCATCGATTTTATCCAGTTCACCGCGTTTTCTTAACGCACCTGTCCATGCAAAAATTGTTGCAACAGAATTCGTGGAAGTTTCCTCACCTTTTAAATGCTTATAATAATGTCTTTGTACGGTTCCATGTGCTGCTTCGTATTCATATACCCCAGAAGGTGAAACCAGCACAGAAGTCATCATTGCAAGAGAACCAAACGCCGAACTTACCATATCACTCATTACGTCACCGTCATAATTCTTGCACGCCCAGATAAAACCGCCCTTTGCCTTCATCACACGTGCAACGGCGTCATCAATCAGCGTATAGAAATACTCAATTCCTGCTTGCTCAAACTGCTTTGCATAATCTTCATCATAAATCTCCTGAAAAATATCCTTAAAATTATGATCATATTTTTTAGATATGGTATCCTTTGTTGCAAACCATAAATCCTGCTTGGTATCAAGCGCATATTGGAAACAAGCATGCGCAAAGCTGCTGATAGACTTGTCCGTATTATGGATTCCTTGAATAATTCCTGCTCCTTTAAATTCATGAATCAATTCCCGCTGCTCTGTGCCGTCCTCTGCGGTAAACACTAGTTCCGCTTTTCCGGGCTGATTCACTTTGATTTCAGTATTTTTGTATACATCACCATATGCGTGTCTTGCAAGTGTAATCGGCTTTTCCCAGTTGCGGACACATGGTTCTATCCCCTTCACCACAATCGGCGCGCGGAAAACGGTGCCGTCAAGCATCGCACGAATTGTTCCGTTAGGGCTTTTCCACATTTCTTTTAAATTATACTCTGTCATTCTGGCCGCATTCGGCGTAATCGTTGCACATTTTACTGCTACGCCATACTTCTTGGTCGCCTCCGCAGAGTCCACAGTTACTTGATCGTTTGTTTCATTGCGGTGCTCTAACCCCAAATCATAGTACTCGGTTTTTAAATCAATATACGGCAGAATCAGTTCATCCTTAATCATTTTCCAAAGAATGCGAGTCATCTCGTCCCCATCCATCTCTACTAAAGGTGTTGTCATCTGAATTTTTTCCATTGTTTTCCTCCTGCACTTTTATTCTATTTTTATACTATAATGATACTTACAAAATAACCCCAACTGTTCTCAAGTTATTAGTTTTCATAACAAACAGCATTTTTGTTGTTACTATTCAGCCTTGCTGAATTGTAACGCATCAAGCTATGCGAAACCATTTTTTGTTCCATTTACAATTTGGTTTCGCTTAATCCACATTTTATCATATTTTGGTATGCATTACAAATATGCTTATCCGCCAATTGTTCCGCAAGTTCTGCATTTTTGTCGCGCATTGCTTCCATAATGCTCTTATGTTCCGCTACGGCATCTCGGCTTCGCTCTATATTAGATAACGTCTGCTGGCGTTCTTTCTGCACATATTGATGGAAATCTTTTAATAAATGAATTAATATTTTGCTGTCACACGCCTCATACATTTTCATATGAAACCGGTTGTCCAACTCAATTAGCTGATCAAAATGCGATTTCGACAAATGAAACTCACTTAATAAAATTATTTCTTCTAGTTCTTCAATCTGCTCCTTAGTCATTCGTTTCGTTGCCCATCTTGCACAAAGCCCCTCCAACAGCGAACGAATTTCGTAAATATCTGCCACATCCGAAGAAGAAATCCCTGTCACATAAGCGCCTTTGTTCGGCACTATGCGTATTAAGCCCTCCAATTCCAATTGTCGAAAAGCTTCTCTGACAGGAGTCCTGCTCACACCAAGTTCCTCTCCAATTGCCGCTTCCCGAAGTTCATCATCCCGCTTATAATGGCCATTTAAAATATCCTTACGAAGTTTTTTAAATACCCTGCCCCGCAAGGAATACTGGTCAGGTTCCTCAGGGTTCCTTTCATATTCGCTCATTCCTAACAATTACCTCCATAACATTACTCCTTGGTTTTCTTTAGCTGTATATGCAGTGTTTCGCACCCTTTATCAATTACCGCAAGCAATTCGTCATCCGTTAAAACAGTTACACGCCCGCTTTCGTATTCTTCATCCACCCATGCTTTTACGTATGCTACCAGCTCCGAAGTTTTGCTAATCTTATCCTCGTCACACAGTTTAAAGTATGTATTAATCCAATGCGCAATACCTGCTAATCCGGAAGTATTGGATACTGCGCAAAGCACTGGACGGTTTAAAAATTTCTCTGTATCAAAAATATTGTAGATTTCTTCATTCTTTAACAGCCCATCCGCATGGATTCCTGCTCTTGTCACATTAAAACTCTTACCGACAAATGGTGTTCTTGGCGGAATCTGATACCCGATTTCCTTTTCATAATACTCCGCAAGTTCCGTAATCACTCTTGTATCCATACCGTTTAATGTGCCTTTTATCTGCGCATATTCAAATACCATTGCCTCCAGCGGCGTGTTTCCTGTACGCTCGCCGATTCCAAACAAGGAAGTATTTACGCCACAACAGCCATACAGCCATGCCGTTGCGGAGTTTGTAACTGCCTTATAGAAATCATTGTGCCCATGCCACTCAATCCATTCGTGTGGTACTCCAGCATGCGTATAAATTGCATAAATAATTCCCTGCACGCTGCGGGGGATAACGGCACCAGGATAATTGACACCATAACCCATTGTATCACAGGCACGGATAATCACAGGAATATTGTACTGGCGGGAAAGGTTCATTAATTCCTGACAAAACGGAACAACATATCCATAAATATCTGCCCTTGTAATATCTTCTAAATGACATCTTGGGCTGATCCCCTCCTCCAGACATTCACGCACCACTGATAAATAATGCTCCATTGCCTGCCGTCTTGTCATTTTTAATTTCATAAAAATATGATAGTCTGAACAGCTTACTAAAATACCTGTCTGTTTCATACCGATTTCTTTGACCAGCTTAAAATCCTCTTTACTGGCGCGAATCCAAGACGTCACTTCTGGATACTGATAACCGCGTTCCATACATTTGTAGACCGCATCTCTGTCCTTTTTGCTATATAAAAAAAATTCACTCTGACGGATCATACCATTTGGCCCGCCTAATTGATGCAGATAATCGTAAATTGTCACAATCTGCTCCGTGCTGTAAGGTGCTCTCGACTGCTGCCCATCCCGAAAAGTAGTATCGGTAATCCAGATTTCCTTAGGCATATTATGGGGAACCACCCTGTCATTAAATGGAATCTTGGGTATCTCGTCATATGGGAACATATTTCGGAATGCATTCGGCTTTTCCACATCTTGAAGCTGATAGATATGTTCTTCAATCTGTAAAAGGTTGTTATGCTCATTTAATGTCACTGGACGATTCTCAAAATATTCACTATTCTGCATCGTATCTCCTCCAATCAATTATCGGCTTTGTGTTTACAAGCTGCATTTGTGTATTATTGTATACATATATACAATATTTGTCAACTGGATTTTTTATTTTCTTTCTTCTTATTCCCTGCATGCCTGCATACATATTATGCATACATATTAATCAACTACTTGAAAATTTCTCTTTCTATACTCACGAACGATTAGATTTTCCTTTCTGCACAACACGTATTGTCCTCTTTTGCAATATGGGCTGTGTAGAAATTGGAAAATCTTAACACTTGTCAGTATAACTACCTGCGCCTGCATTCCATCAACGCACCATAACGATTTTCTGTGTTAGCATACGGTCAATCCGTATCATACCGGCGCCCTGTACACTCCATTTTTCCCCCATATCTTTTGTGGAACTAAGCAGAACACGCCGCAGTTCATGATTGGTAAGCCTTGGATATTTCTGAAGACACAACGCACACGCACCACTAACAATCGGCGCTGACATTGATGTGCCGCTTTTTGCAATATAAGGTTTGGCATTAAAACGGTAATTACAGGAAATTATATCTGTTCCCGGTGCCACAAGATCCGGTTTTTTCAAAGGATTTGCGGAAACTACATTCTCCCGTTTGCCTGGCCCTCTGCCAGAATACTCGCTGCAGGTTCTTCCGCCTGCCCCCACAAAACCACCGTCATGACAGCCCACGCAGATACAGCTTCCACATTCTCCAAGTGGCGATAGCGTCATTGGATTAGGGCCTTTGTTGCCTGCTGCCGCTATAATTGTCGTATTCTGCATCCAAAGCTGTTCAAAATATTTCCGCAAAAGCGCCAATTCATCTTTATTAAGATTTTCTTCAGATTCCATTTCAATGGAAATATTAATAATCCGCAAAGGCAGTTTTTTCTTCATTTCCAGCATCCACTCCAAACCACGCACAAGATTTTTCAAGCTTCCGCCGCCTTTTTTATCCAACACCTTTCCGCAGATAAGCAGACATTCTGGCGCAATTCCGCGAAAACGCCCTTTGGAAGCTCTGCCGCTGCCGGCTAGACAACCGCAGACGTGAGTACCATGACCATTGTCATCATAACAAACTGATTGTGCTCTTTGTCGTCTGTCGCTTGTAAAGTCTTCAAATGCTGCAATTCGCCCTTTCAAGTCTGGATGCAGAGCTATACCGCTGTCCAAAACACCAACATATACATTCCTGCCTGTATACTGTAAGGCTTCTGGTGCGTCACACCCCGTCATCCAACGCACTCTGTCCATCACAATTCCCCCATATATCCCAAAATCTGATATATTAATATATGGTTGGAATATGAAAAAGTGCCTGCTATACCGTAGGCTTTGCTTTCTATGACAAAAAACGCCTGTTATACCATAGGCTTTGCTTTCTATGACAAAAAATGCCTGTTATACCGTAGGCTTTGCTTTCTATGACAAAAAATGTCTGTTATACCGTAGGCTTTGCTTTCTATGACAAAAAATGCCTGTTATACCATAGGCTTTGCTTTCTAATCGAGTAGGGAAGTTTACTTCCCCTACTCGCGCGCTGCCGATGAGGCTGTCGCATTAAGTCAAATGTATACAAGATAGTCTAACACTATATTGCAATTCATACTATATCTTGTATAATCAAAGCTTATTGCAACAGCCCCATTTCCTCTGCATCGGCGTGTGCAATTGAGCAGGGAAGAGCCATCTTCCCCACTCGCCGCGCGACTTGTGCGCCGTCTTAGCAACATATTTCCTCTACATGGGTCTGCGCATAATGAAAAGTGCCGCACAATGGCGGCACTTAATACTTTATTTCTCCCATCTGTTCCAAATATTTTCTAGTCATTTCGAATTGCCGCAAGAGGACTAAGCCGCATTGCACGCAGAGAAGGAATAAAGCCTGCAATCATACCGATCAGCACGGCAAATGCTATTGCTGCGGGCACCAGCCAAAGTGGAATACGGCAAATATTGCCGGAAAATCCCATATTGCTGACTGCATCGCCGGAAGTGGCAAGTTTATTAATGGCAATGCTAAGCAGCGCACTGAAGCCGCTGCCGACAATTCCGCCGATAAAGCCAATAAAACCTGCTTCCATTAGAAACAATGCCTGAATATTGCGGATATCGCAGCCAAGCACTTTCATAACACCGATCTCTTTGGTACGTTCATAAATTGACATCATCATAGTATTGGTAATACTAATTGCTGCTACAAGCATTGCCACAGCACCGATTGCGCCAAGCACAGCCTGAATGGTATTCATAGAATCCACGCTGGACTGTATCCACTCTGCATTGCTGTACGCCTGATAACCCATATCATTGAGAATCTTTGTTAAAGGGGTTACGTTTTCCATTTCATCTACTTGCACATATATTGTTGAGTAAAAAAGTTCATTATAGGGCTTTCCGTTCTTCTGCGTCGGCTGTCCTGGGATTGCCTTTTTCTTAAATACACGTTTTAACTGTGCTTTTAGTGCATCAATATCACATAGAATACTATTACATTCCGAATTATCCCATGTTCCCAGTTCTCCCTCCATTACACCGCACGCTTCAATCATATATTTCTTTGGCGGTTTCACTGGTGTTTGCGAATCGTCAGAACCACCGTATCTTGAATTCCAATAAGCATCTGTGTCAAAAATAACAAACATAGGGTCATTCATTAAATCTATATCCGGTGCCTCCTGATTTTCATAATAGGGATAAACACTTGTCTTTTCTATCTGAAAATCCATTAAAGCATTATTTCCATAAAATAATTTTAATTCCCCGTCATTCTCTGGAAGCGTTCCTTGTCCAACTGGCAAATCCAAGCTTTGCAGTTCCTCTTGGGTAACACCGATAATATTAAACCACGTTGATACATACTGACCGCATTTCGCAATTGCCTGAAACTGTAAGCGAGGCTGAACGGATTCTACGTGCTCTAATGCCAGCAATTCTTGGATTGCCGCATCATTCAAAAGCTTATCCTCCGTCTGAGTGCTGCTACTGCTACTGTTACTGCTGCTGGAAACCGCAGCTTCATAATAACCGCCTCCCGACCTGGAATTAACAGTTATCTGTGTCATGGAATTGTACGAAGAATAGCTTTCCAGCATGGATTCCTTTAAACCGTTTCCAAGCGCGACCATTACAACAATCGAAGTAATACCGATAACAACACCCAGTACCGTAAGTACCGTTCGCAGCTTTCGTTTCCAGAGGTTACTGATGCTCATTAACAATAAATCAAAGAGTTTCATTATACATCATCCTCATCCAATAAATCCATATCTTCTTTATGCTTCTTTGCTTTTTTCCGCTTATTTATCACAATAATTAAAACAATAATCACTAGAACTACTGCTACTATAATGCCAATAATTGCGGGAAGCGGCAGCCCCTTTTTCGTATTTTCCTCTGGCATATCCTCCATAGGGAAATCTTCCATAGGAATATCTTCCATAGCCATTTCATATACCATTAAATTCAAATCTTTTTCAAAACGGCTTTCATTGCCTGCTTCATCCTCGTAAGTAATTACTGCCTTAACAATGCCTTCACCTGTATCCGGCGCAATTCCTGTTACCATAGAATCAACGTTTCCAGTATTTCCCGGCGCAATATTTCCAAGATATGTAACACCACTCTCAATACTGGCGCTTTCATATGTTACCTTTACATTGTAAAGCGTCGTCTTTCCTGTGTTAAATACGCTGAACATTACATTGGACTGTGCGCCTACCTCAATACTCTCTGGCATAATATCTGCGCTGCTGGTGTCCAGTTTTGACTCCTGTTTAATTGGAACAGATACATTAGCTGTATCAGAAAGATTAATCTGCTCGTCTGTATCATATTTCATATTAACCGTAAGTACATATGGTTTCTGTGCCAAATCCGACTTTGCTTCCATTTCAATGCTCATATCATAAGTCTGCCCCGGTGCTATCTGTTCTGTATATACAGAACTTGATCCTGACGTTGGCAGAAATGCTGCATAGGAAGCCTGTGCATCGCTTCCTTCCACCGTTGCTTCCAAATTAAACAGCACATTTTTTACAGCCGTTTCCTTAGAAGTATTTTTTACACTAACGGATAATTTAAAGGTGGTGCCAGCGTAAACCGTTTCTGGATCGGTCTTATATCCGGTTACAATAATACGTGGATTGGCATTTTGTGTTTCCGTTTCATCCTCAATTAATTTTTCTTTGGGATTAGAGCCTTTTACATTTATGTAGGTAGTTACATCTGTTTCCACAAGCGCGCCGCCCTGATAATATGTCGCATGAAATGCCAGCGGATAACATCCTGTCAAAACATCCTGCCGCACATTAAAATACCAGCCAATATCCATACGTTTTGCAAATGCATCTGTTGTATCCGTTGCTGCTTGAATAATCTGTATTGTCTGTGCATCGTATGCCTGGTTAATATCAAACGGCCATTTTGTCTTATCGTTGGATACCGTCGGTGTAACAACTACATCTGTAATATCCGACTTGCCCAAATTAATAAAAGAAAGTACAACAAATGTCTGTTCTCCATAACTGGCATTTAAAATCGGCACCTCATTGGAAAGCATAAGAAATTTCTCTGTTCCTGTGGTGTTTTCCTTTGCAATATCGGATAGAAAGCCTTCAATTTCCGCCTCATAGCTATTAATCTCGCCAACTGTCAGTGACGCATTCTGCATATAAGACATTGCACTATTGTAAATTTTATCCATACGCTTAATATTCTCATCCGGAATATCATAACGCATTTTTAAATTAGTATAATGACGATTTAACTCACCGCGCATACGGTCTTTGTACTCGTCGGAAGCATAGTCAATATAGCTGCCACCTGACGGTGGATTGCTGTTATTGTCATTATTGTCTTCATTATTATCATCGTTGTTTTCTTCTGCAAACACTGTAAGCATACCTCTGCTGCCCATTCCACTGCTGCACAGCAGAACAAATGTCAGCAATAAAATTAATAGTTGCTTGAATCTTTTCATTTTGATTGTCCTCCTCGTTCTTCCATTGTTACACTATCGGAAGCATTTTCCGGAACAGTATTGTTTTCCTGCCCGTTGTCTTTATGCTCTGTTTTTTCACTCTTTTGTTCTTTATTGGTATTATCAATCATATCCACAATTTTACCATCAACTATGCGGATAATCCTATCTGCAAAACTAGCAAGCTGGTTGTCATGTGTTACCATTATCAAAGTTTGATTCTGCTCACGCACCACACTTTGCATTAAGTTCATTATCTCTTTTGAGGTATTGGAGTCAAGATTTCCTGTCGGCTCATCTGCAAAGATAATCTCCGGATTTACCACCAGCGCACGCGCTACACCAACACGCTGCTGCTGTCCGCCTGACATCTGATTCGGTCTGTGATCCCAATATTTGTCCAATCCTACCAGATGTACCATTTTCCTTGCCCGTTTCTTGCGCTCTCTTTTAGAAATGCCTTGAAAGGTTAACGGCAACGCCACATTTTCAACCGCATTCATAGTCCCCATTAAATTAAAGGACTGAAAAATAAAGCCAATATGCTCTCTGCGAAACTTAACAAGCTGATTCTCACTCTTTGTTTCCATGTGCTCTCCTACAATCACAATTTCCCCTTTTGTAGGCTTCTCCAATCCGGCAAGCATATTTAATAATGTGGATTTACCAGAACCAGAAGTTCCCACAATCGCACAAAATTCTCCTCTGTTAATCGTAAAACTGACGCCGTTTAATGCCCTAACACGGTTTTCGCCTATACGATAGATTTTATATAAATCCTTAACGGTAATTACCGGCCCAGGCTTTCTTGGCATTTGTACTGGTGTTTTCCTTGCCATAATAATCTCCTATTTCTTATCCCTGTCGGACTGTCTAGTTTTCTTTGAGCCAAAACATCAAACAAATCCTTGCAGTAAACGGTATTAATTTCGCTGTATGGTTTGAATTAATACAGTTAATACGCACTCCCAACTAAAATCATATCACAACTTAGCGTATGTTGCAATAGAGTTTATATAAAGTATTGTATGTATTTGATATGTTTTAAAAATATGGCATTTTTGTGCATTTTAGTTGGAAATTTTACATAGACACTTTTTTGTTGAGATTTGCTTTCTTAATTTTTTATTCAGATACTTTCAACTCTGTAAAAAATTCTCTCGCAATTTTGGCTAACATTTCTCTCGATACAGACTCATCAATTGTGCCGATTTGATAAATGCTTTCTTCGGGACATGTTTTGTTATTTGTGAGTAAATCTGTCACTATCCTGTTGCGCTCAGTGTGCCTTGTTTTTTCGTTCCGCTCATTCTGCGTATGTATATGGTCTGCGTAATGTTCAAAATAATAAAGCTGTTCAATTTTTTCAAATGAGTAATCATTTTCTTTGTTATACTCCCTTATTTTTACAGAAGGAAATCCAGTGCAGCAGTCCCAATAAATATTTTGATTTGCCCTGTCCACATTGATATGCTTACTGTTTTCAATGTCAAATCTGCGGTCATTATGCTTGGGATTGTAAACGCTATTTTTTCCGGCAATGTATTGCCGTGCTCTGCCGTTATGCCTTGTTAGTTTCATTCAATCAACATTCCTCCCTCTTTCCATTTTCCATCCGACGGAAACTTTTGCAAAAGAAAAGCCAGTTTACGATACACTTTCACTGAAAGTTTTTCGATAACTGACTGTCTTGTCTGCCTGTGTCATATTTGGTTTTACAACGAAAAAACTGCGGCGTATTTATGCTGCCACTGCCCAAAATATTTGTGTTGAAATGTTTTATGTCATCTTGATAAACAGGAAGTTGTTAATGACTCTGAATATGGTTTAAAGCTATCTTTTTCCACTGCCTCATATAAGTCTTTGCCCATTTTTTGCTCAAAATAGTCTTTTAATGCTAAATTTGTATTCCATTTGTCCAAATCATAAGCACCATAGCGCATCCTGACATCATTCATCCTATCAACAATATCCATTACACCTTCTGCACCAGATATTGCATCGCAAAGCTGTATCAATTTATCATACTCATCAAATTGTACTTCCTGTAATTTAGTTCTTATAACCTTCGTTTCTTCCTCTGTAGTATCAAAATTACCTACATATCCTTCTATCTTTTGTTCATTAAAAGAATGCGTAAGACATATTTTTGCCACATCATCATATCCCAAAGACATCATATAAGTATATCCATCGGAAACATGTCCTAAATGTCTCTTTCCAAACCGCCTGCCAATGTCATGTAGTAATCCAAGTACATATGCCTTGTCTGGATTCATACTGGATAAAGCTGCAATTCTTTCAGCACAATGTGCAGCCGTCCTGCTGTGATTTCCCCACGGTCCTGGATTTAATTTTTCTGCTTCTTTTAATAAATCTAACGCTTCTTCTCTATTTGGATACATCTGATATTTTTCTCCTTTACAAACTTCGATTT
>ERZ778495.1822-NODE-1822-length-13296-cov-6.781965_pt1 | contig 13296 bp, 9 predicted proteins | sample MGYA00433100_ERZ778495 | MGnify/ENA primary metagenome ERZ778495 (study PRJEB29527, sample SAMN07138962) | mouse gut metagenome | material: feces | host: mouse | place: China:Nanjing | collected 2016-01-25 ...
TGGCATTGCAGGAATTATACATGCAACAGAGGGTAGCGTAATTGTAGATAATAAAGTCTTACATAAAGATATTTCATTTCCTCCGGATATGGGGATTATTATTGAAAAACCAGAGTTATTGGAACAACTTACAGGATTGGAAAATTTGAAGCTATTAGCGAGTATCAGAAATAAAATAAATGAAGAACAGATAATTGAATATATGAAAATGTTTTTACTGGAACCGAAAGAAAAGAAAGTTTTGAAAAAATATTCACTTGGTATGAAGCAGAAAATTGGTATTATACAGGCAATTATGGAAAATCCGCAATTATTAATATTAGATGAGCCATTTAACGCCTTGGATGAAACTTCTGTGTCCATATTAAGAAAATTATTGATTAAATATAAAGATGAAAATAAATTAATAATTATTACTTCACATCATGCAGAAGATATTAGTTTGCTATGTGATAATGTCATATTTCTGCAAGAGGGGAGAGTAAAAGAAGTAAGAAATTTATAACCATGAACGGAGCCATTAATTTAAAAAAACAATTTTTATTGAATAGAAATCTAAAAAAATGTGCATATTTTTATATAATAATCATTTTGCTTAACCGATATATAGATTATATAGCAAACCCAGATTTTTAGCAGGGAAATAATAGGCATAATTTTTATTTCTAATATTTTCTATGTGTTAGGAACTGTTCCTTAGCTATATGAACTGTCTGAGAGTTGCTGTAAGGCAGTATTTTTGCAAGTAATGAATAATTGTATTTTCTATATAAAATACATAAATTCACGAAAGTATTCAAGTCTATAAAAGAGAGGTGGAATTTAATGAATGTAAGTGGTATTCAAAGTGGAAATGCCCAAAATATTTCTAGCGCAATGCCATCTAAGGGCACAGACCCTGTAAGCCAAAGTATCCAAAAGCAGATTGCGGATGCGCAGAAACAGTTGCAGGAAATTTCAGCAGATGACAGGCTGTCTGTTGAGGACAAAATGAAAAAAAGGCAGGAAATCCAGCAGCAGATTACAAGCTTGAATCAACAGCTTCGGCAGCACGAAATTGATTTAAGAAAAGAGAAACAGGAAACGGCTGCTGAAAAAATGGATACAGCACAGACAAAAGAAAGCAAATCGGCGCAGAACAGTATGAAGACAATGATTTCTGCAGATAGTGCATTAAAACAGGCAGACGTTTATGATAAAGTTGCAACACAGAAAGAAGGACAATCGAATGTGTTGAAAACGGAAATTAAATTGGATGAAAGCCGCGGCGGAAATACAGAAAAAAAGAAAGAGGAATTGGCAAAGCTACAGCAAGAAGCACAAGAAGTTCGAGAGCAGCAGGCATCAACACTTGCGGATGCGATAGAAACAAAGGAATCAGATAAGGATATATCTGCTTCAGAAACAACAAAAGCATCGGATTCCATACAGACAGATAACGGCAAAAATGAGCAAGCAAATGAAACACAGGCGGGATATCAGCATATTGATGTTGTGGTAGATAACAATACGCCAGCAATAAAGAACGAGGAAGATGAATCGGAGATTGATACATATATTTAATTTGCAAAGAAATTATATAAAAAAGGACTGTTCTTGGTGCAACAGCCCTTTTTTATGCGCAGCCCCATGCAGAGGCAGTATGCTGTTGAAGCGGCGCATGGGGCGCGCGGCGAGTAGTGGAGAAGGACATTCCCCTACTTAATTTCACACGTTACAATGTTATTTCGTGGTATCAATTACTGTTTTAAACAATGCGCGTTCTTCTAGTACTTCTTGAAAACTTTTGTCAAGATGATTGCCAGGAATGCCATAGCCTTTTATTTCATCCATATATTCCGTGTAGTCACAGATATAGATATATACTTTGGAAATATCATGTCCTGCAATTGCCAGTTCATAAGCGTTGCTGCTGCCATTTTCCATTTTATTACCGTCTGCGTCTAGGGCAACCGCAAAGGTATCCGTTCCTTCAATCGTATTCAGCGTCATTTCTATTGAAGATATTTCTAGGCTTTTAATGCCAATACCAGCATCATTTGTCTGATTGACCTCGATAATGCGGGAATCGCTGTCTTTTGGTGTGATCGTTAGTTTATATGACCAACTGCCTTTCTGATACCAGTGTTCATAGTTATTTGGAAATGCATAATAGTCTTGTGGAAGGGAATTCATATATGATTCCCATTCATCATCGGACATATGTTCCAATTCGTCGCCGTCTTTCATTCCTTCTGGTTGTATTGGTTCAGCCAACGAACCAACAATATCTGTAATCTCCAGATTTATAGTAAAGGTGTTTGGTATTTGATATTCTTCAAGATATTGGTCGATATTGGAATCAACTAACGCCAGTTCCTTGCCTGCTTTTTCTGCTTCTTGACAAGCAGCTTGATATTTTCTGTCATCTACGTTAATTTCAGAATAATCAATCCGCAGAATACCATTAAAGGTATGCGCATCTTCAAACGTACCTTCTATTGTACGCAGCGCAATTATCTCATCCGAACGAAATGAATATTGCTCTGCCGTTTCTGCCTGCAAGTGTTGTGTTCCGTCTGCAAAAATTGCTATCTGAGGGAATTCATTCTTATTTTTAACTTGTACACCAATAAAAATTGCCTGATTGGTGGCATATTGTTCTGTTAGTGTAACAGTAATATCGTTGGAAGTTTTTACATAGGGGGATTCTTTTGGATTTTCGCCCTGCGGGTTTTGCTCTGTATCTTTAGAATATAGTGTTATCGTGTCTTTTTCTGGAATTGCGCCAAATGAGAACCAATCCGCAAGCTTCGTAAAGAAACCGCCGAACACAGGGATTTCACTTGCCAGTACGGGGTTAGTAACACTGAATAGTATCATAAGTACAAAGACTGCCGCTGCAGTACCAATCCACACAAAAACTTTCTGAAAAATATGTTTATTTTTCCTTTCTTGTGGGGAAAAGGTTTCGGTTTTATTTCGTATTTTATTATATGCGTCATTTATTTTGGATTCAATAATTTCACTTGATGATAGTTCTGCTCCTAAAATATTCCTATAATCTTTTTCTGAAATATTCTGCTGCATATTGTTCCCTCCTATCTGCATTGCAATGCTACGCGAAGCTGTTCTTTGCCCCTGTGGAGCCGGCTTTTTACCGTACTTTCTTTCATATTAAGAATTTCTGCTATTTCGCGCGTTGTAAACAATTCACCATAATACAATTGAAAAATCGTTCGGCTGTCGTCTGGAAGAATGGATAATAATGCACGAAATTCTACATCTGCATTTCCCATATTGTGCGATTCTTGTTCCATGCTGTCCTCAAAAGGTGCTTTGTGCTGATTGGAGCGATATGTTTTTGTGCAGTGATTGATAAGAATACGCACAAGCCATGTTTTAAAATATCCCTCTTTTTTTAGTCCGCGGATATGTTCATAGGCGTCTAAAATGGTATCTTGTATTGCGTCCGCTGCATCTTCTTCATTTTTTAAATAACCAAGCGCAACACGCTGCAACGTCATTTTGCACGCTTCAATCAGTGCAATAAAGGCCTCTGCGTCGCCGCACTTTGCACGTTTTACTAAACTGTTCATGCTTCTCCTCCATTATATGTAATTTATAAAATAGAACGTTTATTAGTATCATTCACCAGTGATAATAATATTTTATCGATTGTTTTGAATGTATTTTTTGGAAGCGCTTCGTAATTACATATATTAGATATTAAAATATAACATTTCGTTGCATGAAAATATGAAAAATAGAAATTATTAAATCTTTCACTTGAGGTTATTTAATATTTCATAACATCAATAAGATTTGTTTTGTCTTGCAGTATTGAAATGCTAATATAACTGGGAGTATGCTCTTAAGTATATTGTAGGGAACTGTTAACAAATTACGCATGACAATTACTTGTCTAAATGTCCATCTGCGTCATCAGAAAATCTTGACATAAGGCATTGCTCTTTATGCCTTATGTCAAGATTTTCTTCCAATTTTGTTTCAGAATTGCAGGATATTTTTTGTTAAGAACTGTCTGATTATGTTTCAGCCACGGAATGCAATCTATTATTTCTTCCATATCGTGAAATATAAATATCAATAGAAATAACCAGATATAAAAAATTCGTGATTTTCTATTTATCTGGTATTAAAAAATCGATATTTGTGATAGTTAATTTTATTTAACAGCTTTATAATTATTATTGTCCGATTATGGAATTTGCACTGCGCAGAAATTCCATAATCGCTTTTATAGGGAGTCTGATTGTGCTCGTATAAACTGCATTTGTTTTGCCAGCCGCTCTTTGATTAAATCTACAAAATGCTGCGGTGCAGTCACTTTCACAACAGGCCCGAAGGATAGGATTTCAATAAGCAGTTCTGTTTCCATTGCAGAATCATAATAAATCACACATTCCCAAGTTTCCCCGTCAATTTGTGTTGTATCTTTATCATAATTAGCAAAGTGCAGCATAGCGCGATCGAGTGCGTTGCGGCGGTTGGTTATCAACAGATGAACTGGCTCTGCATCATAACTTTGCTGGATTAGCGCTTCCGGCGACAGGGGCGGTGGGCTTTGTAGCTGTATATTGGGGAAGCTGATATTGGCAATGTTTGCAAGGTTGAAATGGTCAAGGTAACGCTTTTTATCTGTAGGATACTGCCAACGGAACCAGTTTTTTGCCCATACAATGGGAAGCGCCAAAAGACGAAAGCGGTTGTTTTTGGAGGAGTATTCGATTTTTAGCGGAAGGCATATTCTTTGCGTCTGTTTTCCCTTAGCAGATCGGTAGTGAAACGAAATGACTGTTTGACTGCGAACAGCTTCCAATACTGTGCGGAAATTTTCTTGATATTCGATTGTAGAAAAATTATCTCCATTTTCAAAGCGGTCATAATAATAAAACTGCTCCGGTGTCCAAAGGGGTTCTACTTCGGCGAATGCTGTCTGTGCTTGCAAGAGCGCCTCTTCCGTTAGAAAAAGCCGAATCCGCTCGTCTGATAAAAGGGATTTCAGCCAGCGTTTTTGCAGTAAAGTTAAAGGGCATTCGGGTGCGTTTGATAGGCGGGAGGCATAGCTGTTTTCTGAAGTCTGCTCGAGAAAATGCCATTCTTTTGCGCAGAGTTTGGGCAGAATAAATAAGCAGCTCTCAGCAAAACCAGCCTGTGCCGTAATCGCTGCCATTTCCTGCGGTGAAATTCCCCCTGTTAAAGCCTTATTTAATATAGAAGAAACAACTTGATAATAACAACCATAAACTTCAGAAAATAAATTCATTTTTATACTCCCTGCGTGCCAAGCACACATATTAATTAAATTTATACCTCATACATTGCAGCCATTGTTTCTAAATCTTGATAAAACCTTGTGCGCAGATGCTCGTTATTGCTTTCAAATAAAATAATTCGTCCGATAAATGTTTTAATCCAAGGCATTAACTCCATACCTTCATAAACAGAAATGGTATAAGTATATGTATGTTCCGCAATTTTTTTTATAGTGCCGCCGCGCCCTTCTGTCTGTAGACGGTTTAAAATATATAATTCATAGGGTTCTTGAATGGAAAGGGTTAATCGAATTTCATCCATATGGCTGCTGTTTCCGAAACATACGCCAAAACAGTGTGGCAGACATTCTGTTAACTTTTGCTGATAAAATGCAAAATCTGTATTTTCTGACATGAGTGTCACTTCTTTAATATGATCCAGCCGAATATGATAAAAACATTCCTGTTGTATTCGCCGAACACATAGATAACGCCTGCCTGTGCGTGTGCTAACCGTAATTCGCAGGGGAAGCACTTGAAGTGTTTGAACGTTTGGCTGGAGGGACAGATTGCTGCGGTTTCTTTTGTTATGGGTCTGTATGCTGTCAGCAGGATTGTTGTCAGATTTTTTGTCTGCTTTGGGGGTTACGTATTTGTGGTTGTTTGGTTTATTACTTTGCACTTTTAAGAGCACATCGCGGTGTTCGTTGATTGCAAGCAGCAGCGGCAGCAGTATTTCATCCTCCAACACATGAACAAAATAGCCATGTTTTACGCAAAAAGCTGTATTGGTGGTATCGAAATGCTTTATTAAAGAATATCCCACAAAACCTAGAGGCGCGTCAATCTGGTAAAAGCATACAGCGTCCATTAGGGATTGCCATACAGTATCTGGAAGGGGAAGCGGCGCACTGCGAAAATAATATACACGTTTTCCCTGTTTCTTTGTCTGCAAAATCCCTTCTGCGACGTATTCATTTGCTTTTTTGCGGACAAGCTGTGTTTCTATGTCAGCTTGAAAGTGATCCATAATAGCGTCAGATAATGCGTCAGCGGTCATAAAACAATCTGCCTGTAAAATATCGAGCAGATAAAAATGCAGCAAAATATCATTGTTTGTAAAACTTTTTGCCTCGAAAATGCGGCAGAGCGGATTTACGGAAAGCAGGTTTGTATTGAGTGACAAAGATACTGTTTTTACATTTTTGTGATAACAGCTTCGAATATAAGATGCAAGCCAGCTTTCCATCCGCCGCCGTTCGTTATCATAAGTACGCGGACTTTTGTTGTCAAAATCTTCTCTCGATTTAAACCCATATATATAAAAATCCCGCACATATTCGCGGCTTTTGGCGAGAGATTTTACTAATTCTTGAAATTCAGACATATTTGCTCCTATCTTGTGTGTTATTGCTTGGATTCCAATATACTTTAGGATTTTTGGCGTATTGGAATAAGGCGAAGGATATCTTGATATTCCATCCTTGTTCCCAACTGCAGGAACTGTATTCTATATTTTCAGAACATTGATAGGCAGTTTTGATTTCAGAACAAAATGGAAGGAAAATAGGATTTTGGATATACGCATTTAATTCATCCAAAGTAGGAGTATAATTTTTATCCTGTAAATTTATCCTACAAATTTATCATCAATGAAACTCCTCTTTTTTCGTAATTTATCCTGCTTAACTGTTAAAATTTCCAAGTAACCTGACTATATAACGCCGACCATATACGTTTAATCAGTTCAGTACGATAAATTCTGGCGCTATGTAGTATATGTAATCGTATTTTACCAAAATATATATATTTGTCAATCTTTTTAGGGATTCCTTTTTACACAATTTATAGATAGTTTTAAGGTAAGTTTAGAAACCTATATTTGTAGTGAATACATATGTTTGCTATTAGATATATTGCATGGCAAAAATGTTGACGTACAGTTGTGCCAGCCCCAATTTTTCTTTTGTAGCTGTGTATATTGTGATACTTAGCGTTAGTCTTTTCGCCGGCAAAAGGACTTTTATGGTGGAAATAAATTCCATTACAATTCACACCAATGCCAGATTTTGCACCAATTTACGAATATTCGGTGTGAATTGCAACAATTGATGCACACAAAATGCTAAAGTGCAAGCATTTTGGCGCATAATTCCCAATACTTTGGCGTGGATGTGAGAAGTAATTAAATTCCTTCAGAAAATTTCAAGAAAAACCTTTTTATTGCAGAAACAGTAAGAACGATATATAATGAAATTATAATAGAAATGCGAATTTGCAAGGATTACATTTTTGCTGGACTGCCATTGATGTGACAGCCCAGCATTTATGATATGGGCACGCAAAGGAAGATTGCCATAAATAGTAAGGAGTAGGAAGATGGTATATAATAAAACGCGAGTACCATTACCAGTCGGTATTGATGATTTTGAAAAATTGGTGACACGGGGCTATTATTTTATTGACAAGACCAATTTAATACGGGATTTACTGGATTTTAAGGGGGCTGTAAATCTTTTCACAAGACCGCGGCGTTTTGGCAAAACATTAAATATCAGTATGCTTCAATACTTTTTTGAGGATATGCGGAACAAAGACGGTGCAAAAATAGATAATACACATCTTTTTAAAGGGCTGAATATTTTGCAGGCAGGAGAAAAGTACGTGTCACATATGGGGCAGTATCCGGTTATCAATATGACATTAAAGGCGGGAAAACGTCCGACATTTGAGAGCGCATTTACACAGATTTCATGGCAGATAGCAATGGAGTATCGGCGGCACTGTTACGTGCTGGATACCCTGTCGGAGATGGATAAAAATAAATATCAGTACATTATGAATGAAGAAGCGCTTATGGATGATTATTGTGCATCACTCCAATTTTTATCACAGTGTCTGGAAGCCTATTATGGCAAAAAGACAATTATTTTAATTGACGAGTATGATGTGCCGCTTGAAAATGCTTATTTGCGTGGTTTTTATCAGCAGATGGCAGATTTTGTGTGCTCCTTTTTTGAGGCGGCATTAAAGACAAACAGTAGTTTGGAATTTGCGATTGTTACGGGATGTCTGCGGGTTAGCAAGGAAAGTATATTTACTGGATTGAACAATTTAAAGATTATTTCGATCTTAGATGAGAAATACGACGAATATTTTGGCTTTACAGAGAAGGAAGTGCAGAAAATATGCGAAGATTTTCAACTTTTTGATAAATATAATATATTTAGGGACTGGTATAATGGTTATATTTTTGGCAGAGCGAATGTCTATAATCCTTGGAGTGTAATACAATTTATGGACGATCTTCAGGAAAATCCGAATTGTTTTCCAAGGTCATATTGGGCGAACACTTCTTCCAACAGTATTGTGCGCAAGCTGATAGAGCGGGCAGATGACAGCATAAAGGGAGAGATTGAGCATTTAATTGACGGTCGTACCATTGAAAAACCAATTTATGAGGATATTACGTATGATGAAATATATAGTACAATGGATAATATTTGGAATTTTATGTTTTTTACAGGATATTTCCGTAAAGTAGAGGAACGGATCGATAACAATGATATCCGCTGGATTACGATGTGCCTTCCAAACCGTGAGGTGCGTTATATTTTCCGTGAAAAAGTAATGACGTGGTTTCAGGAAAAAATGCAGGAAAAAGATTTGACAAATCTGTATACCGCATTTGTAAATAAAAAATGCGAAACACTGGAAAAAGAATTAAGCGAGATTATGTTTGAAACCATTAGCTCTATGGATGAAAACGAAAGTTATTATCATGGTCTTGTTGCTGGATTGCTCTCACCAATGAAAGGCTACCGTACAAAGTCCAATCGCGAAGCTGGAAAAGGAAGAAGTGACTTATTTATTAAACCAGTTTCGCGCAGAAAACAGGCATTTGTTGTGGAGTTTAAAGTGGCAAAAAGGCCTAGAGAGTTGGAGAAAAAAGCAGAAGAAGCATTAAAGCAGATTCAAGATAGGCAGTATGCTGCGGAATTGCTGGATGATGGTTATGAATATGTTGGCAGATATGGAATTGCTTTTTGTGGGAAAGACTGTTTGGTTAAATTTCAAGAATAAACAAAAGTTTTTATACTATAAATTCTGTGTTTAGTTTATCCTTTTTTCACACAATTTATAGATAGTTTTCTGGTAAGTTTTGAAATTAATGGTAGAATAGGATTATAACTAAGAAACCGTAATTGATACTAGGAGGAGCAAAATATGGATATTTTTGATAAAGCAACGAAAGCAGTAAAGGAGGTCGGCAGCAGTGTAGTCAATACTGCCGCCAGCGTAGGAAGTTCCATTGGAAATGCGACAAGGGAGCAGACAGAGCTTGCAAATTTAAGGATTCAGAAAACGGCAATTGAAAAGAAATTAGAGAGCCGTTATGCGGAGATTGGCAAGCGGTATATTGCTTACATTTCTGATTCTTTTCAGATGGAGGCTTTTGATGTGACAGATGTGCTCGACGAAATGCAGCCAGATTTGGATAAGGTAAGGGAAATCGTTGAGCAGATTGATTTGAAAGAGCAGCAAATTCGTCAGAATAACCTTGAGAAAGACCGCAAAAGGGCTCAGGATCAGTTTGAGAGTGAAAAGAAAAAATTGGATAAAGCAAGGGATTTAGATGTTATTTCCGAGGACGAATATGACGATAAATTAGCGCAGGCAAGGAAGAAACTTGAAAACTTTGAAACATTAAAGAAGATTCAGATGCAATATGAGATGGATATTATCACCAAAGAGGAATACGAGGAGAAGGTGAAAAATATTCTGCAATAATTAAGTTAAGAGAGGTTTTTTGTCTGTGCATAAAAAGATGAGGGCAGCCAAAATTAGGACTGCCCTCATTTATTAATCGGAAATTCTATTTAGTGTAAAGTCGTCCACAGTTCCCCAGCTTTTGGCGTTGCATTTTATGCGGACACCGATTGTCAGTGATCCGTCTGTCACTTTAATTTCGGGAATAGTTGGATTCTTCCAATCAGCGCACCAATATACAGCTTGATACTAACAGCGATTTTTTGCTTTTTTCACGAATTACCCGTCTTTTTGAGGAGAGTGACGGTCGTATGACACGCACCGAATTGGAACAGTTTTTGCATTACAGTGGTGATTACTTAAATCGGATCGTAAATAAGTTTCAGATATGTGCCTATATGATTATGGTATGACATTTTGCTTAAAAAAGGCTGCGCAATATCTGACAGACACGAAAGAACCTGTCAGTGCGATAGCAGCTAGAATGAAATTTACAAACCGCACGCATTTTTATTCTCTATTTAAAGAAAAGTATGGTGTTACGCCCAAAGAATATCGACAGCAGCATTTATAAAAAGATAGTATTAATCTTTTATGCCATATGCTTGGGATTGAAAAATGGTGCGTATTGCCCATGTAAAATGTGTTTTGTACTCATTCATGCGTTCTTTGGATGGATTGCCACAGACAAGGCGTGGTGCATTGCAGTCCCAGCCTAAAATAGCATTTGCGTCATCGAAATCCTTGCGTGGAACTTTGTATGCTTCATTAACCAGAGCAATTTGTCTGGGATGGATTACTGTTTTGCCGATAAACCCGCAAAGACGGTCATCTGACAATTCTTTTGCCAGCCCCGCTTCCCAGCCTGCACCATTGTAATATTCCCAGACAGGGCCAGAAATAATATACCTTGGAGCAAAAATAGTAACGATATCGGAAAATATATTTGCTATCGGTGAAATATTATGAATGGACTCATCAATGTGTCTGCGAAATCCGAAAATATTGCAAAGATCGTTGCCGCCAACACGGATATTTAATACAAGTTCTTCGATCGGCTGAAGCTTTTCAAACAATGCATATAAGGTGGAGGCTCTGTTAATAAGATGCACAATGGAATCATCTTCCAAAATCGGCATTATGTAGGTTTTGCGCTGCCATTCTTCATTGATTCGTTGGATAGTATTGATATATGAATCGCAGTTTTTTAAATTAAATTTTGGCGCGATAAAACCAGTTACGCATTTGCGCGCGGATTTTAAACGCCTTGCAATATCAAGCATTTGTTTTGCACTGCGTACGCGGATAAAAATTTTAGGCAGAAAAAATGCACATTTTTCCATTGCCTGGGAAAGTGTCTGCAAATTTTGGATTAATAACTGTTCTGCTTCGGCAACACAATTGTCATTTATGGTATCTTCTAAGCATAGTGCTAAAGAAAATCCATCTCCCAGTTGGTTGTTTATCAGAGAATCTGTAATGTTATTATTGTTTGCAGGGCAGTAGAGGAGCGGCCCTACGCTGTAATAGATTGGTTTGTCTTTCATAATTAGCTCCCATTGGACAATTGTCCCAACAAATGGACATATTTTGTCACAATTGCACGAAAGATTCGTGCGCAAAATCTTAAGATTTATTTTATTATAGCATTTTTAAATAAATTGTCTAGCATATTTTGTGCTAATGTGATAGGATATCGGATTTGGTATGATACTACACAGCAAAAAGATTTGCCGTGTAGCTGCACCATCCACACGTTGCAAAGCGGCAATGCTCTCTCTAAAATTACTAATCTTTACTTGCAGAAGCGTTAGGACTTATGCTTTTTCATAACAATCTATTGACGAATAAACAATAGAATAGTATGATAAAAACAGTGATTTAGAAGCAAATACATATAAGGATGAACAATATGGATGCCCAGATAAAAAAGGAATATTAGAAATGTGTTTCCTAAAAAAGCTTTCTCAGAATGATTATTATGGATGCACGCTGATGCAGGAAATGAGAAAAGTATTTACAGACGTGAATGACAGTACATTTTATGCTATTTTACGGCGCTTAAAAAAAGAAGGGAAAGCGGAAACCTACTTCGGTGAAAAGTCAAACGGGCCGCAAAGAAAATATTGTCGCATAACGGAAGCGGGAATCTGCGATTTAGTGTCTACTGTAAAAGATTGGAAGGCATAGCAAGAGATTGTAAAGCAAATGGGGATTGAGTAAAACAAACATATTAATGTATTAATCTCTTTGATAATAGCAGATTGGTAATAGGGGTTTTGAATCGCAGAACTGCGATGTTATAGAAAGAGAAATAGAAAATGAAACTGAAAATAAAATTTGTATTTGACATTTTAGAATTTTTTCGGTATAGTAATATGTGAATATCGAATCCGGCAAACATTGAGTTTTGGATAAAATATTGAATATGAGATAATATAGTACAATGGATAGTGAAGTCTACTTTTGAGTGGTAGGTGCTCGATAGCCAAAGCGATATAAAGTTAACTTTTTCTTGGCTGGATAGAGCGACCGCCTCCTAAGAAAGTGTTATAACATTCGCCTAAGAGGAAAAAGAAAAAGGTAACAAGTAAAACTAAATATAGATTTTGTAACTGTCGCTATAGCTCAGCTGGATAGAGCGACCGCCTCCTAAGCGGTAGGTCGGAGGTTCAAATCCTCTTAGCGACGCTGAAAACATCGCCGAAAACATTGATTTTTCAAGGTTTTCGGCGTTTCTCATTTTCCAAATAAATTTGAACTCGTAGCAATGTGCGATTAGCAGGAGCGATTTTTGCTAATCAGATTTGACCACAGAGAAATTGAACTGTTAATTATCGTCACCGATTAGCTTGCTAATGATTAGCAAGAAATTTGATGTTTTTGCTAATCAAAATGGCTCTCCTGCTAATTGGAGAAAAAATCGTGCTAAAAAGTCTGCTAATTGAAAAGGCAAAAGTTACTCGTTCAAAGAGCTTTTTTCTGGTGTTACATAATCCCGTATGTTTGAATATATTGCCGTCTGTTTATATAATGAAAGAAAAAAGGACGGTGATATGAATAAGAGAAAAGAAAAATCATTTATATGTGGATAGTGAAGAAAGAACATTGCTTTTACATAGCCTTGTGGAGCTGAAAAATCAGCTCATACAACAGGGCAGATATACGGACTGCGTGGATGAACTGATATTCAAGGTCGTAAACGCACCCGTCAAGAGAATGAAAATTGAATATGTCTAAGGCACATCATTATGAAGCCGCTTATTCT
>ERZ778495.1826-NODE-1826-length-13277-cov-3.960596_pt1 | contig 13277 bp, 10 predicted proteins | sample MGYA00433100_ERZ778495 | MGnify/ENA primary metagenome ERZ778495 (study PRJEB29527, sample SAMN07138962) | mouse gut metagenome | material: feces | host: mouse | place: China:Nanjing | collected 2016-01-25 ...
GCGACAATAGCTTCCTTTATAGGCGGTATATTCAGTTCCTTGGTTCTTGTCACTATCGCACCGTTGCTTGCGAAAGCGGCGATGTCTTTCGGTGCGCCTGAATATTTCGCCGTGGCGGTTTTCGGTCTTGCCATTGTGTCTTCCTTATCTTCCGGAGAGGTTATCAAAGGGCTTATCGCCATGTCTTTGGGCTTATTGTTTTCATGTATCGGGTTGGACCCTATCACCGGCGACATGCGCAATACCTTTGACAATCCCAATCTTTTCAACGGGCTTTCACTGGTACCAGTTTTAATCGGTTTATTTGCCGTATCGCAAGTTCTTGTCACCATTGAAGACGTGATTGCGGGAAAAGGAATAAAAGAAGCGCGGGTAACGCAAAAAGGCTTGTCCATAAAAGACATAACAAGCAATACCGTGAATTTTTTCCGCTCCTCGATAATCGGAACAATTATCGGCATTATTCCGGCAACCGGGGTAAGCGCCGCGTCATTTCTGGCGTATTCCGAAGCCAAAAGAAATTCTAAAACGCCTGAACAATTCGGCAAAGGGTGTTTGGAAGGCATTGCCGCAACCGAATCTTCCAATAACGCGGTTTGCGGCGGGGCGTTAATTCCTTTATTAACGCTCGGTGTTCCCGGTGACATTGTCACGGCTATCATGCTTGGGGCATTGATGATACAGGGGTTGACTCCCGGACCGCTGCTTTTTGTCGAACATCCCGTTACGGTTTACGGTTTGTTCGCGGCTTTTGTCATCGCCAATATTTTTATGCTCGGCACCGGATTGCTGACCGTCCGCGTTGCGGGCAAAATCATCGCTATTCCGGGAAATTTGCTTATGCCCGTGGTGCTGACGCTTTGCGTCGTCGGCGGGTATGCGGTGAACAATTCAACCTTTGACCTTTTGGTTGTCGCAATTTTCGGTACCTTGGGATATTTCATGCAAAAATTCGATATTCCGCAGCCTCCGTTATTGCTTGCAATGATTTTATCACCGATAGCCGAAACCAATTTCAGAAGGGCATTGTCTATTTCCCAAAATGATTACAGCATATTTTACACCAGCCCGGTAACCTGCATTATTTTGTTTGTCAGTTTGTTGATTGTTTGCAATCCGATTATCACAAAGGCTGTCCGTCATATCAAATCCAAAAAATAGGAGGAACTTATGGAACTGCGAGATAAAGCGAAACTGCTCTTCGCATGGTTTAATGACCATTATGAGGAAATGCTGGGAAAAATCGAATTGATTGTCAATATGGATTCTTTTTCCCATGACGGAAAAGATGTGAATGTTCTCGGTGAAACGGTATGCTCATTTTTTGAAGGGACAGATTTTATCACGGAGAAAGCTGCGAAAAAGGAATGCCCGGAAGATGAGCCGTGGCAAGCGGAGTTGGGAAATGTTTTTACAGCAAGGACCCATAAGAAAGAAGATGGTGCAGGCATTGTTTTTCTGGCGCATATGGATACCGTATTTCCCAAGGGCACGGCAGGCAAGCGTCCGTTTTATTTCGATAAAGAAAATGACAGGGCCTACGGACCCGGAATTGTGGATATGAAATCCGGTTTGATAATGAATATTTTTGTTGCCAGGGCATTGAAAGAATTAGGCTTGGTTTCTTGTCCGATCACATTGACGTTTTCGCCTGATGAAGAAATCGGTTCCCCTTCGGCTTTGCCGGTTTTGCAGGATGAACTGAAAAATGCATTGGTTTCTTTTTGTTCCGAGCCGGGATATGTAGGAAACGGGGTTACGATCGAACGAAAGGGATCCGGACATATTTTATTGGAAATTACGGGTAAATCTTCTCATGCGGGCAGAGCTTATGCGGAAGGGGCTTCCGCAATTTTGGAGCTGGCGCATAAAATTTTGGCATTTGACAAATATGTTGACTTATCAAGGGACAAAACCGTCAATACCGGAATCATAAAAGGCGGCACTTCCGCCAATTCTGTCGCTCCCAACGCAATGGCAAGGATACATCTTACGTACAAAACCTTGGAGGAAGGCGAGCGGCTTGTCGAAGCGATAAAAGAAGAAGCGGCAAAAACATATGTGGAAGGAACCCGCACTTTTCTTAGCGGCGGTTTGCGCTTGCCGCCTTTGGTTCCAAATGCGGGTGAAAAAAAATTATATGAATTTGTAAAAAACGCAGGGGAAATGATACAGTATGTCCCGTTTGTCGAAGCGTCAAAAGGTGCAGCCGAATCCGGGTTTTGCTCAAGTGTTTTAAAAATTCCCAGTATTTGCAGTATGGGACCTGAGGGAGGTTTTTTGCACAATGAAAAGGAATATATCATTCCGTCGACCATTATTCCGCGCTGTGAATTAATTGCGCTGGCAAGCATACAGGCAGCCGATTATTTCCATAAATAACAACAGGAGAGTATTATGAAAAAGATGAACAAATTGTTAGCCGTGTTCCTTGGGATAAGCTTATTGGGCTTTGGTGCGCCCGATATGGCCAAAGCCGCTTATCCTGACCGTCCCGTAACCATTATCATTCCTTTCGGACCAGGAGGGGCTGTTGATATCGCGGCGAGAATTTTAGCGGAATATTTTCAAAATAAACATCAAATCACTTTGAATATCGTATGCAAAGGTGGCGGGGCGGGAGCGCCTGCAATGCTTGATGTCGCAAGGGCAAGACCAGACGGGTACACATTCGGTTTTCCTGCCTTGGCGACATTTTCCGCAACGCCTCAAATCAGGAAAACCGGATACACTATCGGTGATTTCAAAGCGGTGGCGCAAGTGACAAATATGTGGCTCAGCCTTTCCGTCAATAAGGATTCCGGCATTGCGAATTTAAACGAATTTTTTGAAATGGCGAAAAAAGAACCCGGAAAGTACAATTATGCCACCCATGGCGCCCTTTCGACCCAACGTATTTTCATGACGAATATTTTAAAAGCGTACCCTGATGTTAATTTGCCCCATATCAGTTACACAAGCGGACACGACGTATCGACAGCCCTTCTCGGCAAGCATGTCAGCGCCGCTTTTGGCGTAACAATCAATCAGAAACCGTATGTCGATTCCGGTGACTTCACAATGATTGCGGTAAGCAGCGACAAAAGGCTTGAAGAATTTCCGGATGTTCCGACGTTTAAAGAACAGCTGGGGGATAACGATACGTTTGTTTTCGCTTCTTCCCATGGATTGCTCGCACCAAAAAGAACGCCTGATTCCTGTATTATTGCGATGCAGGATTTAATCAAAGAAGCATTGGAAGACAGCTCCGTACAGGAAAAATTCAAGAAAGCGGGGCTTACCGCGGATTATTTGCCTGCTGCCGAATTTCAAGTTGTCATGGAAACTATTTGGGATTATATCGGAAAAACGTTAAAAGAAAATAATTTTTAAAAAATAAGGCAAGCCGTTTTATGACGGTTTGCCTTATTTGCGAGGTTGCTATGAAAAATTTAAAATTTTTTTCATTTATACTGGCATGTATTGTTTCCGTATTTTTTACCTTTCCGGTCCATGCCCGGGATTTGCCTGAAATAAAAACAGCATGGCTTGGTGAGCATGAAAAATTCATTGTCTGGTATGCGCAAAAGCACGGGTGGGATGAAGAGCACGGTTTTAAACTGGACGTATTGAATTTTGATTCAGGCAAGAGCATTCTTGACGGAATGAAAGCCTATGGCTGGGGAATTGCCGGCATGGGTGCCGTTCCCGCATTAACCGGATATTTCAATAAGGAAATAAAAATTATTGCGATAGCGAATAATGAGTCAAATTCCAATATGCTCTATGTGCGAAACAACAGCCCTCTTTTGCGGCAAAAAGGATATGATCCTGCATATCCCGATGTTTACGGCTCCCCTGAACTTGTACGTAATGCGAAAATACTGTGCGCCAAAGGTTCTTCTGCCCATTACTTGGTGGATTCATGGCTGAAACTGTTTGATTTGACGGAAAAAGACGTCAAAATGCAGTTTATGGAAATGACACCCGCTTTCGGAGCTTTTAAAGGCGGTTTCGGGGATATTGCCGGAGTATGGTCCCCATATGTTTTTGAAGCCGATAAAATGGGGTTCCAAGCGATAGCCGATGGCGGGACCTGCAATGTTTTTCAGCCGGTTCTCATTGTTGTGAATGTTGAATATGCTGAAAAAAATCCGCAGCTGGTGACGGCGTTTTTAAAAATGTATATGCAAGGCATAGAATTGCTGCGAACCAAGCCGTTGGAAGATCTCGCCCCTGAATATCAAACGTTTTTTAAAGAAGAATTGAATTTGGATATAACGCGGGACGAGGCTCTTTTCGATTTGCGCAATCACCCTGTTTTCACCCTTGACGAACAAAAAGTCATGTTCAATGATAAAAATCAAACAAGCGTGGTTTATGATTGGTTAAACGAAATTGTGGAGTTTTACAAGGCGAATAACGGTGTCATGACGGAAACGAAAGAGAAACTCAATGCGCTTGACCCGAAGTGGATCAACCAAATTCAGTAAGTTATGGCTATGCATGCGAAAATAATCGAAGATTTTTTTTCTGATAAGGAAGCGCAGATGCTCAATATGCTGGAGCATATTGTTAATTTGTGTTCCTTTACCGGTGACAGGGAAGGGGTTGAAAAGGTCGGGCGGTATTTAATGGATTTTCTTTCCGCCCATGGTTTTTATACGAAGCAAATTGAAAAAACGGAAATTCCGGAAAACGAGGCATGGCTCAATACGCATTGTGATCCGTTTGTTGCAAAATCCCATCCCTTTGATTCGGAGGCGGGAATTGTTCTTGCGGGACATCTTGATACGGTTTTTCCCCGTGCATATTGCAGGGAGCGCAGGTTTAGGATTGATTTTGAAAAGGATAGGGCTTACGGTCCCGGAGTCGCGGATATGAAAGCGGGATTGATTGCGAATATCTTTGCGGCTCTGGCATTAAAAGAAAACAATTTGCTTAATTGTCCGATTACCTTAGCTTTTTCAACAGATGAAGAACTTGGCTCTCCGGTTTCCTCACGGGCGATAGAACAATATGCCGCAGGGGCGAGGGCAGCTATCAATGCCGAGCCCGGTGGCGTCGGCGGTTTTGTAACCCTTTCCCGCAAAGGGTCCGGGCATATCACATTAAATGTAAAAGGAAAGTCTGCGCATGCCGGGAGGAATTATCAGGACGGCGCCTCGGCGATTTTGGAATTGGCCCATAAAACCCTTGAGATTGATAAATTTCTCGACCTTTCTAAAAGCATTACTGTCAATACGGGACTTGTCGAGGGGGGAATATCTGCAAATTCCGTTGCTCCTGCGGCGAGTTCCAAAATTCATATCACCTATCAAACCCGCGAACAAGGGGAAGAGCTTGTTAAAAATATTCGGACTGTCGCCAATTCGGTTTTTATTGAGGGAACAGAAACGGAAATGACGGGCGGTTTGCGTTTATATCCATTGGAGCGGAGCGAAAAAGGGGATATGTTATTTGAATTGGCAAGAGAAGCGGGAAAATGTTTCGGAATGGAACTGTGGGGACAGCATTATGAAAGCGCTTCGGATTCCGGTTTTTATTCCTCTGTTTTAAATATTCCCACAATTTGCTGTATGGGACCGGAAGGGGACAACATCCATACGCCGGATGAATATTTAATCCCCTCAACCATTTTAAAACGGAGCAAATGCATTGCATTGACCGCCTTATATGCCGCTCGGAAATTTAAAAAGCCATGCAGCAGTGAATTTCATTGAATAAAAACACACCGTTTCCATTCGCACCCGCATTCACTTTTTTGCGTTCCCAATAGGATTTATTGCCGGTTGAAATGATATATGATTGATGATACGCTAAAAGGAAAGAGCGGGAGAATATTTTTTTACAGCGTTGAGGGTGCGATGGAAAACCAATGGTATTGGAAGAATAAGGATTTTTTTGAAGCGTTTGACGCTCAGAAAGAGAAGTTTTTGCGCGTTTCCCAAAAAATGGAAATAGATAAAAATACGATGATATTTTTTGAAGAGGATTTGGGGGATTGTTGTTTTTATCTGTCAAAAGGTTTGGTGAGAATTTTCAGTGTTTCGGATTCAGGAAAAGAGCCTATTTTTTTCCTGCGCAGGCAGGGGGATTTGTTCGGATTGTCGGAAGTTTTGGGAAATGTGCCGCGTAAGGCGAATGCACAGGCTTTAACAAGCTGCGAATTGTATAAAATACACAGTGCCGAATTGGAAAAATTATTAAAAGAAGATTATCTGCTGGCCCGGCGGATCATATCCTTATTAGGTGCGAGGGTGCGGTATTTGGGAGATTATGTCAGTAATTTAATGACGTGCACGGTTAAAATACGATTGGTTAAAGTATTCATTGCATTAATTTATGACAGCATCCCTTCCGCCGAGGATTGGAATAATCCCGTTACGATACCTATTAAAATTTCACAGGAACAGCTTGCTTCCATGACCGGCTCGACGCAGCCGACCATTTCTGATTTATTGCAGGAACTACAAAAGGACGGAATCATAACGATAGCAAGAAAGCAAGTTTGCGTGTGTAAACCGTATATGCTTTTAAATATTATCGAATCGTGCGAAATATGATGAAAAAACAGAGCGAGATCGGAGAATATCGGGCTGACAGTATTTGTGTCAGCTTTTTTTATTAAATTCCATTTTTATCATCTGGCTGATAGAACGGAAATTTTTAATTGAGTATAAAAGAGTCATACATCAAAAAGGAGAAAGATTATGAGTTTGAAAAAAATTCTTGTTTCCTGTTTTGTGCTGGGTATGTTTTTGGCTTTTGGTGCAGATCAGGCTGAAGCTGAAAACTACCCAAACCACCCTGTAAAACTTTTAACCATGACCGGTCCGGGGGCTCAAATTGATTTGGTGGCGCGCTCATTTGCTGAACAATTAAAAAATATCTTGGGGCAACCCGTATTGGTGACCAATATGCCGGGCGGTTCACATGGAAGCGTTATGGCTTCTGAATTGTCAACAAGCCCGAAGGATGGATATACGGTTGGTATTTCCGCGACAGGCGCGTTTAATTATTCGCCGTATTTCATAAAAACAAAATATACGAAAGATGATTTTGATTATTTAAGTTTAATTGCTTTAAATCAAAGCGGTATCATAGCCCGTCCCGACAAGCCTTGGAATACGTTAAAAGAAGCCTTCGCGTGGGCGAAAAAAGAGGGAAAAGGTTTGACGTATATGTTCCAAGGCTCTGACGACAGGGACGCAATGGCGAGAATTGCAAAACAAGAAGGCGTAAATCTGTCTTTAATGCCAAGTACGGGAGGTCCTTCCATCATAACCGCCGTAATGGGCGGGCATGCTGATTTGGGACATGTTGGAGCGATATTGTTTGATTATGTTGAAAGCGGAAAACTGAAATTATTGGCGGCGACAACTCCCGTCCGCTTAAATCCTTTATCTGATGTTCCGACACTGAAAGAGCAGGGTTGGGATGAGTCGGTTGAAATGTATGTTGTTTTTGTAACGCCGAAAGATTTGCCCGCTGATGTGAGAGCAAAATTGGCGGATGCCACGCAAAAAATCGTTAATGATGAACAATTTATCGATTTTGTCGAGAAGAAATTAAAAATGGCTCCGGTTGATTCAACGAGCGAATACGCTGTGAGATATATCGAAGAAAGTTCCCTCAGGAATAAGGCGATCATAGGACAACGTGAATAACAATAAAACGAGGGAATTATGTCAATATATCAACGGGATATGATCGGATATGCAATAATTCTCATACTCTCTTGCTCATTATATTTTTGGGGAATACCGGCGTATTCCCCGGAATATCCAGGGTATGGCGTTCCGGCGTCCTTTATGCCCGATATTGCGGCTGTTTGTATGGGGGGATTGAGCATTTTGGGATTGGTTCAAACAGTTAAAAAGCGAAACAAAGAAACAAAAGCCGGCAAAATCAATTGGATTCATTTGATAAAGTTTTTTGTTCCATGTTTATTGTTAATGCCTGCCATGGCGACAATAGGATATTTAATTTCCGGAATGCTGTTTTTATCTCTCATTCAATTTTTTTGCGGACAAAGGAACGTGTTGTGTTTGGTTCTTGTTTCCATAGTGCCTGTTGTCGTGTTCTATGCATTGATGGTGTATGCTTTGGGTGTGCCTTTGCCATAAATAAGGAGTTCGTATGGTTGAAAGTATGTTAGCAGGCTTTATGGATTCCCTGCAATGGACAAATTGTCTGTTTGTGCTTGCGGGAGTGATTTTGGGGGTTATCGCAGGGGCAATTCCCGGAGTGAACGGACCGATGGCGATAGCGTTATGCATACCCCTTTCTTATTATATGTCGGCAGTTGCCGCCATCGGCTTTTTGGTTGGTCTGAACAAAGGGGCGTTTTTTGGCGGTTCAATTTCCGGAATATTGCTCAATACTCCCGGAACGCCTGAATCCGCCGCGACGACGTGGGACGGGTATCCTTTGGCGGAACAGGGAAAAGGGGAGAAAGCCTTGAAAATGGCATTGTTTTCTTCTGTGACCGGTGATGCGTTCGCAACCATGGTTTTGGTTTTGGTTGCCGCTCCTTTGGCGGCTGTCGCTCTGTATATGGGACCGCCTGAAATCTTCGCCCTTATTTGTATGGCTATGACCATTATCGCAGGGCTCGGCAGCGGGTCCATGCTGCGCGGTTTGATTGCCGCGTGCATGGGCTTGCTTATCGGTTCTGTCGGTATTGAATCTGTTTCAGCCATGCCCCGCTTGACATTCGGAATAACAGCGCTGGAAAGGGGAATTTCGCTTATTCCTATCGGTATCGGCATGTTGGCGTTTTCGGAAATCATTCTTCAGCTGGAAAGAAAAATCATTCATGGTGATACTGCCTGTTCCATGTTTTTTTCAGAAAAAAAAGAAGATAGGATCATTACGGCAAAAGAATACGGTTCCTGTATGAAAACATTGATCCGTTCTTCATTGGCGGGAACCGTCGTCGGGGCTTTGCCCGGGCTCGGAGCGCCGGTCGCGTCTTTTTTTGCTTATGACCGTGCCGTAAAAAAATCAAACATGCCGGAAACATTCGGAAAGGGCAATATCGAAGGCATTGCGGCTTCGGAAGCAGCCAACAGCGCTGTTGTCGCTTCAAGCTTAATTCCTTTATTCACGCTTGGTATTCCCGGAAATATGGCTTCGGCATTGTTGGTCGGCGCTTTCGTCATTCATGGTATGATACCGGGACCTTTGATGTTCGAGCAAAATGCCCAATTTATTTATTCCATATACGGCAGTTTGATTTGGGCGAATATTTTTTTGCTGGGAGTCGGACTGTTCAGTTTGAAAGCCTCTTGCCGTTTGGTGCAGGTTCCTTCCGATATTTTGTATCCGGTCATTATTTTCACGTGTATTATGGGTGCTTATCTTTCCCAGTACGCCGTTTTTGATGTGACGCTGATGCTTTGTTTCGCCATTTTGGCATATTTTATGAAAAAATTCGATTATTCCTTTATTTGCCTGATAATCGGATTTATTTTAGCACCTATTTGGGAAACGTCTTTACAGCAACTGATTATTTCTTCTGAACAAAACCCTTTCATGATTTTTCAAAGACCCGTGGCTCTTGCATTGCTGGGACTGTCCCTTTGGGTGACGTTCAGGGCTGTAAGGAATAAGAAATAAAAGGAGTGTATTATGGCAAATTTTAGTGCGAAAAGAATGCGGCAATGGGCGCCGAAATCCGTAAGCGAAATTGAACGTGTTGAAATTACGTGCGACATTCTTGTCATCGGCGGCGGAAATGCCGGATGTTTCGTTGCCGTCGAAGCTGCGAAAAAAGAACCTGCCGCAAAAGTCGTCATTATGGAAAAAGCCGAAATTATGCGTTCCGGAGCATGTTCCGCCGGTATGGACGCTATCAATACCTACATTCCTAAAGGAAAAACTCCTGAAGATTTGGTTCGCTGGAGCAGGGAACAGGTTGGCGGGGGACCGCTGCGGGAAGACTTGGCTTTATCCAATGCGCGGGAATTGAATGAATCTGTTGAAGATTTGGAGCGCTGGGGACTGCCTGTTTTACGGGATGAATACGGAAATGTGCGGTATAGGGGCAAGTGGGATATTTCCATTCACGGAGAACAATTAAAACCTATTATGGCGGAAAAAGCCCTTGAAAGCGGAGCAGATGTTTATAACCGTGTTACGGCGACAGCGTTATTGATGGAAAAGGATAAATGTGTCGGGGCGATAGGTCTGGGGATTCGTGACGGCAAACTATATGTTTTTAAAGCAAAAGCCACCGTTCTTTCAACAGGCGGCGCCGCCACCTTGTATAAATCGTACACGGCGGATTCAACGGACTGCGGCGCGCAAATATGGATGTGTCCTTATTGCGTCGGAACCGGTTATGCGATTGGTTTCAGGCAGGGCGCCGAACTGACAAGCTTGGAGCAGCGCTGGGTGGCGACACGCACAAAAGATTTTTGCGGACCTGTCGATACCATTTCCCAAGCTTACGGGGCTGCGATTATTAATGCGAAGGGCGAAAGGGTTATGAGCCGGTATGAGCATTTAGGCGGTGAAAATGCTCCCCGGTATATCCGTGCGAACGCTCCTATGGAGGAATGGCTGGCAGGGCGCGGTCCGTGTTATTGTGATACGACACATATGTCTGAGGAACAAACAAAACACATGCTCGAAGATTATCTCAACGAACGCCCGTCTTTTGTTTTGTTTTTAGCAGGCAGGGGACAAAATCCGGCAAAAGAACCCATTGAAATTTACGGATCGGACCCGTATATTGTGGGCGGCCATACGGGAAGCGGTTTTTGGGTTGATGAAAACCGCATGACAACGGTAAAAGGTTTGTTTGCCGCCGGTGAAACAGCAGGCGGAAATCCCAATAAATTTGTCGGCGGCTGCTGTGCGGAAGGAAAATTGGCGGCGCGCGGAGCGTTGGAATATATCAAAACTCATCCTGTCGATTTGGATACGCTTACTTGTGAAGAGCAAATCAAAAAAGAAACAGAGCGGGTATTTATGCCCATGCTTGCGAAAGATGAAGCCGGCATTACTGCCGTGGAGATGAAAGAAAGGCTGCAAAGGCTGATGGATGAATATGCGGGAGGAATAAGCCAATTTTACAGAACAAATGAGGAACGCTTGGATTATGCCTTAAAACATATTGCAATACTGAAAGAGCAGTTTCAGTATCTTCGGGCACAGGATTTACATGAGTTGATGCAAGTTTTGGAAACAATGGATAGGGTTGAGGTTGCCGAAGCCGTTATCCACCATTTGAAAGCGCGCAAGGAAACCCGTTGGGCGGGTTGGCAGACCCGTTCCGATTATCCTGAACGGGATGATAAGAATTATAATTGTTTCATTGAAACGAAAAAAGATCCTGAAACCGGTGAAATTTCCGTATTCACCAGACCTTATGAAAGAATTGTATAAAAAAGGAAGTGGAATATGCCGCCAATTGTGAATTTAAAAAAATGTACAGGCTGTCAGGGCAGGGAAGAATCGTACTGCGAAAATATCTGCCCCGGAGATTTAATGGCTGTAAATCCTGAAACAGGAAAGGCGTATTGCCGTTCAGCAAAAGAATGCTGGGATTGCATGTCGTGCGTGAAAGCGTGTCCCAATGGGGCATTGGAAACGAAAATACCGTATCAAATCGGATATTATAAAGCGACGCTTCGTCCCATCATGGGAAAAAATACCGTAACGTGGAAAAGTAAGGATATTTATGGCAATGAAAGCACGTATAAAACCAAAAACAGGAATGCATGATAAAAAAGTCAATTAAAATGCGGCACAAAAAAGTCCTGCTTTTTTAAGCAGGACAAATTTTTTTATTTATGAAATTGTTTTTTGCTGCAATTAGTCCTTATTGTCTGAAAACGTTTTACGCGGGTAAAGCATGTTTTCCGGCTGCAGGATCTGTTCTATCTGTTCTTTGCTCAGCAAGTTGCGTTCAAAAACAACATCAAAAATGGAACGGTTGGACTGCAGCGCCTCTTTGGCGAGGCTTGCGGAAGTTTCATAGCCTAAGTACGGGTTGAGAGCTGTCACTATGCCAATGGAATTATAAACAAGGTCCCTGCAGCGTTCACGGTTTGCCGTGATGCCGTTGATACAGTAATCGACCAAACTGTGGCAGCCCGCTCCCAGGCGGCTGATGCCTGAAAACAAGGAATAGGCGATAACGGGTTCCATAACGTTCAGTTGCAGCTGCCCCGCTTCCGCCGCCAAGGTGACGGTAATATCCTTTCCGATGATGTCATAGCAAATCTGGTTCATGACTTCAGGCATGACAGGGTTTACTTTTCCCGGCATGATGGAGGAGCCGGGCTGGCGCGGAGGCAAGTTTATTTCATTGAAACCGCAGCGCGGTCCGGAAGAAAGCAAACGCAGGTCATTGCAAATTTTAGAAATTTTTGTCGCACAGCGTTTAAGGACACCGGAAAGCTGGACATATGCCCCGGTATCGGAAGTGGCTTCCACCATATTGCTTGCCTTTGTCACCGGTATACCTGTCAAATCCCGCAAATACCGCGTCACAAGTTCCGCATAGCCGAGAGGGCTGTTTATTCCCGTGCCTATGGCTGTCGCTCCCATATTGATTTCCGCGATAAGATTTCGCGCTTCTCCGATACGCTGCATATCTTCATAAACAGTATCGGCAAAAGCGGAAAATTCCATGCCTAGGGTCATAGGCACCGCGTCTTGCAACTGGGTGCGTCCCATTTTTATCACATCGTTCAATTCCTGCGCTTTTTTCTCAAAGGCGGTCCGAAGATAATTCAGATCGTCGATAAAGGTTGTCAGCTGGGCGTAAAGGGCTATGCGAAGGGCGGTGGGATAGGCATCGTTGGTTGACTGGGAACAGTTCACATCATTGTTCGGGTGGCAATATTCATATTGCCCTTTTTTGTAGCCCATTATTTCCAAGGCTCTGTTTGCGATCACTTCATTCGCATTCATATTGCAGGAAGTGCCGGCTCCCCCCTGAAAAACGTCAAGGGGGAATTGGTCGTGGAGTTTTCCTGCGAGAATTTCGTCACAGGCTTTGCAAATGGCTTCACATTTGTTTTTTTCAAGCACGCCCAGCTGCGTGTTCGCAAGGGCGGCAGCTTTTTTTACGCAAGCGAGGCCCTTTATGAAATAGGGCAGTGTTGAAATGGAAATGCCGGAAATTTTGAAATTTTCCAATGCCCTATACGTTTGGATACCGTAATAGATATCAGCGGGAATAACCATTTCGCCTAAAAAATCATGTTCAATTCTCATTCCGCCCATATAATCACCTTTTTTTATTTTTTTACTTCTTTTAAAGGCTCGCCGGCATAAAG
>ERZ778495.1827-NODE-1827-length-13275-cov-5.300908_pt1 | contig 13275 bp, 11 predicted proteins | sample MGYA00433100_ERZ778495 | MGnify/ENA primary metagenome ERZ778495 (study PRJEB29527, sample SAMN07138962) | mouse gut metagenome | material: feces | host: mouse | place: China:Nanjing | collected 2016-01-25 ...
ATATTTTACTATCTGATACCATTCATATTACAAGCGATGGAGAATATTGTCAAGATAAAACGATTGAATTATTTTTATTTAAAAAATAACATTGCCGTTTACATCATTGCCTTTCAGATAACTCATTGACCGGTTATTTAATATTTTTTATAATTCGCAGTTATTCACCGTTCTTGGGAAGGGAATTACATCACGTATATTTCCCATACCTGTCAGATACATTACACAGCGTTCAAATCCTAATCCAAAACCAGCGTGTCTTGCGCTTCCGTATTTACGCAAATCCAGATAGAATCCATAATCTTTTGCATTTAAACCACACTCTGCCATTCGGCGCTCCAGCACTTCTAGCTTGTCCTCTCTCTGGCTTCCGCCAATAATTTCTCCAATTCCCGGAACAAGGCAGTCCATAGCCGCAACCGTTTTGCCGTCGTCATTGAGTTTCATATAAAATGCCTTAATTTCCTTAGGATAATCCGTAACAAACACTGGACGTCCAAAAAGCTGCTCTGTTAAATACCGCTCATGTTCCGTCTGCAAATCACAGCCCCACGATACTTTATATTCAAAGGAATCATTGTGTTTTTCCAACTCCGCAATGGCATCTGTATACGTAATATGCCCAAACTCGGATTCTGCTACATGACGCAGACGCTCGAGCAGCCCTTTATCTACAAATTGATTAAAGAACGCCATTTCCTCCGGCGCATTTTCAAGCACATAGCGAATAATATACTTTAACATCGCCTCTGCCAAAAACATATCATCCTTTAAATCGGCAAACGCAATCTCTGGCTCTATCATCCAGAACTCTGCGGCATGGCGTGTTGTATTGGAATTTTCTGCTCGAAATGTCGGCCCGAATGTATAAATATTTTTAAACGCCATAGCATAAGTTTCCCCGTTTAGCTGCCCACTTACAGTAAGATTGGTCGGTTTATTAAAGAAATCCTTGCTAAAGTCAACATTCCCGTCCTGCGTCATAGGCAGATTTGTCAAATCTAACGTTGTTACCTGAAACATTTCGCCTGCTCCCTCGCAGTCGCTTCCCGTAATTAAAGGTGTATGCACATATACAAAATCCCGCTCCTGAAAAAATTTGTGAATTGCATACGCACATAGCGAACGCACGCGGAACACCGCCTGAAACGTATTGGTACGCGGTCTTAAATGAGAAATTGTCCTTAAATACTCAAAACTGTGCCGTTTTTTCTGCAATGGATAATCCGGCGTGGAATCCCCTTCAACCGCAACCTTTGTCGCCTGCAGTTCAAATGGTTGTTTTGCATCTGGTGTTAAAGTGACAATTCCTGTCGCAATCACCGCTGCGCCCACATTCAGCTTAGAAATCGCTGCAAAATTTTCCAGTTTATCACTGTACACCACCTGCAATGGCTCAAAAAAAGTTCCATCATTTACCACTAAAAAGCCAAACGTCTTGGAATCGCGTTTGCTTTTCAGCCAGCCGCCAATGGTTACCTCCTTATCTGCATATTCTTTGTAATTGTGGTGCAGTTCTCGTATGTTTATCATTTTACAATACCTCCTTCCCGTATTTTACGGGCTTTCATTGAATATTTCAAAGGGAATCTTAATTGGCATATTTCCTCTGCACAGGTTTGCGCATAAAAAAAGTCCCTCCACTTGCTTTCCATTATACCTTTTTCGGTCTATGTACGCAATTGTGTTTGGACTTTTTCCTAAAAATATTTTTCCAGTACATCAGACAACACTTACTGTGCTGTCTGCATCTGTGCAAGCTGGATAATCTCTGAAATTTCCATACCAGATTTTTGCACTGCCATACGCAATTCATTTAATTCCTCTGTTTTCTGCATTTCCAAAAGTTCATTTAGTTCTTCGCGCTCTTTCTTAATTCTAGTCGAAAGTGCTTCGATTAGTTCCTCCTTCTGTGCAATTTTCTCCTGTAATGATTTCTTAACTCCTCTTGCCATAATTTGTTCTCCTTGTCCATTTTATAATTTTGTTCGATCCATAATTTTGCTGCGGCATTTCTGTATTTTCACCGCCTGCAAAAAACTATTTTCGTATTATATTATATGGACAAGAAAGGAAAAATATACATTATTTGGCAAAATTATTGTGGTTAAGTCTACTTTTTTCCCAGTGTTTGAACTGCTCCTTTCGATCCATCCTTTAACTCATATTGTTCGATAATGCAATATGGGCTGTACAAGATACTCTCAATCTGCGCTGTAACGAGTGTTACGATACCACAGGATCATCATAAACAATTTCATTTTTCCCCAATTCCTGCTTCCAGTCTGGTTCTCGCTCGTCGCTAGAGGCAGTCGCCTTGGCAATTTGCAGCACAATTTCACTAAAATACCGCAATGGAACTTCCTTTAACATACAGGCATTTTTCTTATTTGCTTCCGCATATCCATAACTGCCGCCCGCAATTTCTTTTGCCTTGTAGAATCGAGCATCATATACGGTTACTTCGCCTTGATAATAGCCGACATAGCTTCCTGAAAAATGCAGTTCTACACCCATATCAATCGTTGATTCTATGTGATAATACGTATTAAAACTTCCCGCATCCTCAACACTGCCGCGATACCAGCCAAAATCTGCCAATTTACTGCCCAACGTAAAATCATTTACAAGATACCCGCCGAAGCGTTCCATACTTTTTTTATCCGCTTCTTCCTCCGTCACACGGTAAACAGCTCTGTCAAGCTGCTCAATCGGCTGTGTGATTTCATAGTCGGCAAGCTGTTCTTTCCATGCTGCTTTTACCTCGTCAATAAGCTCTACTGGATGTACAAGGCTAATACGTGCCTGATCAGGCAGTATATATTCTTCCGCGTCCTGCGTAGTAAAGGAGCCATCTTCCATATAGCGGAAACTTTGTGTCAAGTTCCCATTTTCATTATAAATGCCCCATATTAAACCCATTGCAAACGGATGCATCAACGGATTTTTTACAAAAAGGTTTTTCCATGCTTCCACACTCCACTCCCTTTTTGCCGATAATGCGTATTCCAGGCGTGTCTTTTGGCTGGTGATAGCAGCTTTTATCTCCTTTTTCATCTCTTTAAATGCCGCATAAGCCTCTGCTGCTTTTACTGCATCATCCTTTTTCGCCGGAGCAGGAAGATTCTTCAATTTTTTTCCACCTGCATCATATACTTCTAAATTCAGTGATGGCGTAAGCGTCACTGTAAACACACGTTCACCATAATCAAATATTCGTTGTACATTTTCGTCAAAACCCAGATCGGGCACAATTCGGTCAGCAAGCTCTGCGCTACTAATTCCCAATTCCTCCGCCACAATCGCAAGAGCGCGAATTGCTCCATTCTTTACTTGTTTATGTTTAAACTTCCGCGCAATATTGTCCACAAGCAGCAGTGCGCGCGGGGAGGGATTCCATGCAAGCGCCAAAACTGCATCTGCCGCAATCGCTCCTCTTGACACCTTGAGCCATTCCTGAATTTGATGCATCAATTTTGGAATCATCTCCTCGCCGCCATAAATAGACGCCACCAAAAGCACCCAGCCTTTTTTTGCTTCCGCACCTGATGCAATCCATTTGTCAAATAGTTCATTGACATAAACTGCAAACTCTGCTGCATTTAACTCTGCTGCAAGAAGCTGTACATTTTTATCAATCTTATGATACATCTGTGTTTCACAACAGCACAATAAAATCGCTTGAAGATACTCTTCATTCGCAAGAGTGCCATCTACTTTGTGCACGGGGGAAAACGGCGTTTCATATGCCCATGCAAGTGTGCGCTTCCTGCCGCCTTGATGCACTTGGCGAACAAGTTCCTCCTTTGTCAGCGGTTTTTGGGACTTATGTTCCTCCTGCAGTTTCAGCGCTCTCTCTAATATTGTCACAAGCTTTGCACTTTTTTCATTTTGAAGCGCCTGTGAAAGCAAGTTATAGTAATCGCCGCCCTCCTCTTTCCATTTCAGAAATACACGAATTGCCAGTTCGCGCTCAGATGCCTTTTTTCCGTTTAACAGCGCCTTTATATCTTCCTCCCAGTCTTTTCGCTCACGCAGAATATAATAAAGTTCATTGGCAACAAGTGTTGAACTGTCCTTGGCATAGCTTAAAATCTCTTTTTTGTAAGTCTGCGGGTTTTTCCCTAAAATATGCACGCCAAGTGAACGCCCCTCTGCAGCTACCTTGGAAAATGCTTCGAGTGTTTCCTCCTTTTTTTCCTCTAAAAATTTAGAAAATATTATTTCTCCGCTTTGAAAAAGCCTTTTGATTGTTTCTTCATAATAATTTTCTTCCTTATATAAAAGGGAAAATGCCTGTAGCTGATGCGCAATATCCAACTGTTCCTTCGCAAGATTTGCAAAGAAACCGTCGATATCTGCATCCTTTTTTGATAGCGCAAAATCCTCTATTTCACAATTTAAACCATGAAATTTTCTAATCACCAGAAACACACGGCATCGATTGATAAATGCCTCATCCTTGTAATGCTTTTGAAACTTATTGATATAAGATTTTAAGTGATAATGCCCCTTATCAAATCCGTCACCAAACTCTTTATCATAGGGATACAACTCTGAAACGTTACAATTTCCCCGCAGATATTCTTTCGCAAGTTCCATATGCGACGTAGGCGCTACCAGAAATTCAATAATCGGATCATAATCCGGCGCTGCATTTTGTACGACCTGCTTATATAAGCCGGCATTTGCTTCTTTCATAACATCCTTTAATTCTAACAAAATGTCTTCTGCCGACTCAAGCACTCGGGAAGAATCTGCCGCCCATCCCCATGCGCTCAAATATTGATAAACCTGCCTGCGGCATTCGTCACGATTCATGTATTTCAAATAAATTTCCTGATTTTTCGCAAGCTGCCGCGTTAAAATCTGCGGAAACTTCTTTTTTGCTGCCCAACAGATATATTCCGCTGCATCAATATGAAACAATGCATCATAATCTCCGCCATTTACAGAAATATCCGTTCTGCATCCGTGATCGCCAATGTAAACATAGCTAAGAGAATCCAGTGCAAACTCCTGATTAATAACAAAACATACCTGAATCAACGCCAGCATAATATCCGAAAGCTGGAAATTCAAATAAGCCAATGTACAGATAGCAGAAAACTGTTTTCTATCCTCTTCATTTATATTTATCAACTCTATTCTGTTGAAAAGCCCTTCTGCTGTTTTCTGTTCCCGCAGTACTGTGACAGCTTCTGTATGTTCTGCGATTCCCTGTTTTGCAAGCCACGCATCAAATACACCCAACACAATATCTTCATACTCTGTGAGCAGTGCCATATCCTTCGCTGCCACCGCACCAGAGTTTTCATACTTTTTGCAGAAATACATCGCCAGCACGATCACTCCATATAATTCTGATTCCTCTTTCAAAAAAGGAAGCACTTCCAGCAGATTTTGCGTATTGTGCTGCGCCATATTCATTAATTCATTATATCCACTCTCATTAAGATAACCTAAATAACTTGTATAATTCGTTATATATAAAATCATCCTCTTATAGAGTGCACATTCCTCAACTTTATAAAATGGATGACACATATACAAATGACAACAAGAACCATGACCAATTGCATAAAGCACATTGAAAAAACGCACACAAACTGCCCTTTTTTCTTGTTTATCCACTTGCTTATTGATTGCCCATACCTCGGAATCTACACGAAAAGATGGCTCTGTTAAATCCTTTCGCTCAAACTGATCTAAAACCTCGTCACCAACCTCCTCATTCAAATATTTCTCTGCAAGGATACAGTCGTGCTGCGAAATACCTAATTTATCCAGTACCTCTACTATTATCCTAATTAATTTATCGTTGGGGGCTGCTGTCATGAACATCTTCCTTTCTTCTCTCTTATTGTGCAGAGAGCGTCCTTCTTTCCTACTCCCCGCGCGGCAAAAAATATTATACTATATAACGCCAGAATTTACCATATTGCACTGGTTAAATGGATATAGCTGGCGTTATGTAGTCAGGTTGCTTGGAAATTTTAACTGATAAGCAGTATATATTATACTCACGAACGATTAAATTTTCCTTAATTGAAAAATTTTAATGGTCTTTCGTATCCATCATATCCACTCTTTCATCCGTAATAATATGTTCTACTTCTTTCTTTATATGTTTCAGCTTTTCCTTGAAAAATACTGGAAATTCTTTGTATTCCTCCAATTTATCAATCGGCAGCCAGCACATATACTCTTTTGTGCCCGTCATTTCCGTACTTGTGTCCTTTGTACCTAGCTCCCTCGTTCCCCTTGGCTTCATCAAATAGTAAAATTCAATCCCATGACATTCTTTCCCTTCCAGCGATCCTGTTCCGAAAAAGAAACATTCATTAATAAACGCAAGGCGATCGACCTCATAATGAACACCTGTTTCTTCAAATACTTCACGTTCTACAGCCTGCTCGGAAGTTTCCCCAATGTGAACCCCTCCGCCAACACTGTAATAATGATCGTCAACATCATTTTTTGCCATTAATACGGCGCCGTCTTCGATAATAATGGCAGCAGCGCGGTATCGAAAATAATATTGATTGGTTGAAATGCAGCAGTCATTTTCTTTCTGAAAATCATTTTCCACAATTTGCTTTAAGCCTTCTATATTCTTTTCCATATTTATCTCCATATCAGCCATTGTCAGACTATCATCCATTACACGCAACGCTTTCTTTTTTATCTAAGAATCAACCATTCCGATACTGTATCGGGGTCATTCCCATTTTTTTCTTAAAAACGCGGCTGAAATGCTCTACATTGGGAAAACCCACTGCCGCTGCGATATTCTCTACGGTCATTGTCCCGTTCTTTAACAGTGTCTTTGCCTTTTTTAATTTCACATTGTTTACAATATCACCAAACGTTTTACCTGATTTTTCATGAATATATTTGCTAAGATACGGCTCTGATAAATGAAAATGCTCTGCCATTTCGCTTAATGAAACATTCTGATAATTTGCCTGAATATAGTTCATAATCTCCATTAACCGCTCATCTTGACAAACTTTATTGCCTTGAATTTCGGGCAGTTTGTTAACACTCACGCACAGCGCATGGATCGATGCCTTAATAATATCATCATCCGATCCAACGCCCCAATATTTCTTGCCGTTACAGGTAATACCCACATATGCAATCGCCTTGGAGGAAGAACCTTTTGTCAGCGCGTGTTCCTCATAATCGGAAAGCTGATAACTGATGCCAAAATACTGCTTAATTGTATTACTTACTGCATCCAGCCGCCCATTTCCATTCGCATCGACGGTTGTCTTTTTATCACCGCAGGCAATCACTGCTTCTGCCATAATCCCATCAATCTGCTTAAAATGGCATTCCGGAATCTGGAAATATGGCGTTACATCCACATAATTATCACGGAAAATCTCATAAACCCACTGCGGCGACAGTTCTTTGTGCTCCTGATCGGAAATATCCTTTACTAAATAGCCCACTTCCTCGCGCATCGCTTCAGGAAGGGAAATTCCGAAATTTTGCTTTAAAATATAATTCACACCGCCTTTGCCAGACTGGCTGTTAATACGGATTACATCTGCTTCATAATTGCGCCCGACATCTTTTGGGTCAATCGGCAGATATGGCACTGTCCATTTATCTGTATTCTTATCCTCACGCCACTGCATTCCTTTTGCAATCGCGTCTTGATGCGATCCGGAAAAAGCCGTAAACACTAAATCCCCTGCATACGGCTGGCGTTCATGCACGTGCATCCGTGTAAATTTCTCATAATTCGCACGGATTTTTACCATATCCGAGAAATCCAGCTTCGGGTCAACGCCGTGGGAGAACATATTCATGGCAAGCGTTACAATATCCACATTTCCCGTGCGCTCTCCATTTCCAAACAACGTGCCCTCAATACGATCCGCACCGGCAAGTACACCAAGTTCCGCATCACATACGCCGCAGCCCCTATCATTGTGTGGATGCAGTGATAAAATTACAGCATCCCGATATTTTAAGTTTTTGTGGATATATTCCACCTGCGTAGCAAAAACGTGCGGCATAGCATTTTCTACCGTAGTCGGAATATTGATAATTGCCTTATGCTCTGGCGTTGGCTGCCATACATCAAGAACAGCGTTGCACACCTCCACCGCATAATCCACTTCCGTTCCTGGGAAGCTTTCTGGACTATATTCAAAAGAAAAATTTCCTTCGGTTTCCGATGCAAGCTGATTTAACAGCTTTGCTCCATCAATTGCAATCTGCTTCACTTCCTCTTTGCTCTTTTTAAATACTTGTTCACGCTGCGCAACAGAAGTGGAGTTGTACAGATGCACCACTGCATGAGGCGCTCCCTTTACTGCCTCAAACGTTTTCTTAATAATATGCTCTCTTGCCTGGGTCAGCACCTGCACTGTAACATCATTTGGTATCATATTCCGTTCAATCAGTGCACGCATAAACTCATATTCTGTTTCGGAAGCTGCTGGAAAGCCGACCTCAATTTCCTTAAATCCGATATCCACCAGCATTTTAAAAAACTGTAATTTTTCATCAAGGCTCATCGGCTCGATTAACGCCTGATTTCCATCGCGTAAATCCACCGAACACCAGATTGGCGGCGCGCTTATCGTATCTTTCTTTACCCAATCATACGTACAGATCGGCGGCATAAAATATGCCTTTTCGTATTTGCTTGCATTTTTCATATAAAAAACCTCCCAATTTTATTCTTTTTTGTTATCATTTTAAACGGATTCTATTATATAATTATAAATCCCAAATTTTTACCAATCTCTTAATCCAATCGCATCATCAACATCTAAATCAATCGCAAACCATTTCAAGATTTCCATTACATCCACTGCAATACAATCTCTTGCCGCTGTTTCAATCTCACTATCGTTTTCCTCAAATTCTTCCTGCAAGTCATTGATAGCTGTGGTCATTGCATCAAACTTCTCTTGAATTTGCTTTGTATCCGATACCCCTGTTTCTAGGAAAGCAATCACCTTTTCCAACTCGATTCTAATTTTATCTACCAAAAAATTCGGAAAATAGCCATCGTGATACATTCCTTCTAAGAGTTGATAATCTGCATTAGATTTCTTCATCCACTATTCTCCATTACAACAAAAAATCTTCCGCCCCCACAACTTCCTGCGTTGTAGAGACGAAAGATTTATATTTTCATATGGAATCACATTTCCATATGGAATCATCCGCGGTACCACTCTACTTTATGTATCGAAATACATACCCTTATTAGCACAATCATGCCTTACCCAGAAAACGGCGGGAAATCCGATGTGCTCTACTCAATGGTTCAAGCACACAGCTCCAAGGCGAGTTCACTCTTTTTCCGTATTGCCTCGCACCAGCCGGCAATTCTCTGAAAACTTCCAAACAAGTTACTATTCCTTTTCATTGCTTTTGTTAAGATGTTATCTATATTAACACAACAAGTGCAAAAGCGCAATGATTAAAATTAATCATTTTTATTGATATATTTTAATCCTATTCAGAAAATTTGCCTAAAATTCGCTCTTCCCACTCACTTTCTTTAAATCCTGTCAGAACCAAATCGCCGTCAACAATAATCGGTCTTTTTACAAGCATTCCATCTGTTGCAAGAAGCGTTAGTTTTTCTTCTAATTGCATATCTGGCAGCTTATCCTTTAAGTGCATATCCTTATAAAGATTACCACTCGTATTAAAAAATTTCTTAATATCTAATCCACTTTTGGAATACCATTCTTTTAACTCCTCCGCAGAAGGATTCATCTCCTTGATATTCCGATCTTCATATGTTATCTTGTGATCGTCCAGCCATTTTTTTGCTTTTTTGCACGTTGTACATTTTGGATATTGTAAAAAAATCATATTCACTCCTATCTGCCTGCACAATTTATTTCGCAGGCACTTCAATTTTTTCTCGTTCTTTTCTAATTTCTTGAATCAACTGGTATAGTGTCCATCGAATATTTTGCGATGTTAAAACTGCCTTCAATTCAATTTTCTCAAGTCCTGCTGCTTTGTATGCCGCCAAAAATTCATCCAATTTTTTATTAGATAATCCTGAAAAAATCAATATTTCTGGCACAGCAAACACAATTGGTGCTTTCTCCTGCGGTGCTTCTGGCAGTTTCAGCCCTCGAATCTCTGCCAGTTTCCCAATTGGCTCATTTATATCCGACGCTTTCAAATATTTTGTCTGCAAACCAACACGAATACATAGTACCTCGATCTGCATTCTTTTGTGTTCCTCCTGCACATAATACATTACAAGCCCTTTTTGTGCTTCTACCATATACTTTCCCTTCCATCCTTTCTGCATTCATAAAATTCTATAATGTATACTCATGAACGAAAACAATTGCCAATCTAAATGTATAACGAGTGAATGCTTCTACAATGCTGGTGTAGTAAGCGGCAATTAAATGCGTTCACGAGTATATTAATATCCATTCCCAATAAATTTTTCTTCATACCTATACTGCCAAATGACATATTTTTTGCTCAAATTTTCCGAAATGAATGCCCCAATATTATTGATGTTTTAATATCCCGAACTTATCCAAGGGCCAGATGCGGATAAACGCCCGCCCGATAATATCCTTTCGGTGAATATTTCCAACTGCGGGGTCGCGGCTGTCCGAACTATTGTTTCGATTATCACCCATTACAAAATATTCATCATCGCCCAACGTAATCGGCTCTATCGCCCTGCCTGGATTCTGAATCACTTCGCGCCCATAGGATTCCTCCAGCAATTCCTCGTCAATATAGATATTTCCTTCCTCGTCAATCTGCACAGTTTCTCCTGGCAGACCAATAATCCGCTTGATATAGTAGGTTTCTTTATCGTGCTGAAAAGGAAATACAATAATATCAAACCGTTCCGGATCCGCAAAACGGTATGAAATCTTATCCACAATCAAGTGATCTTCATCGCTTAACGTTGCTTCCATACTGCTGCCGCTTACCTGTGTACGCTGCCCTACATATGTAACGATTAAATACGCCGCAAACAGCACCAGCAGCAAATATACGCTGATGCTTAATAATTCTTTTAATAAATTCTTCATGACTTGCCCTCGTTTCTGTTTTTCCGTATTACTGCATACCACGTTTCTGCGCGGCTCTTTTGTTACGTTTCACTGTCTGTTGGATCAAATAGCGGTAATTCCAATGTAATTCTTCCCAGTCTTCCATTGCGAAAATCTTCTACCACAATCGAAGCTGCCTTCATAATATCAGGTTCTTCTCCCTTTAAAAAGCATTTGCGGCTGAAACAGATTTCCTTTAATATTTCATAGTCATCTTTGCCTTCCACGGAAGAAATCTGGTACCGATTTTCCAAAAGCCCTGTATACTCTTTTGTCAGAAAATGTATTAAATCATATGCCAATTCATCTAAATGAATGATTTCATCATTGATCGATCCAATCATTGCAAGCCGAAGCCCTACTTGCTGATCCTCAAATTTTGGCCAAAGAATCCCTGGCGTATCGAGCAATTCCAAACTTTTATTTAGGCGAATCCACTGTTTCCCCTTGGTAACACCGGGCTTATTGCCAGTTTTGGTACAAGCCCGTCCTGCAAAGGAATTAATAAATGTCGATTTCCCAACGTTAGGAATCCCCACTACCATTGCACGCACGGGACGATTTAAAATCCCCCTTTTGCGGTCACGTTCAATTTTTTCTTTACAGGCTTCCTGCACTACACCCTGAATCGACTTTAGCCCTGCACCACTTTTGGAATTGACTTCCACTACGTGCAGCCCTTTGTTATTAAAATATGTCATCCATTGTTTGTTTTTCTGACTGTCCGCTAAATCAGACTTGTTCAGCAGTATTATCCGCGCTTTATTTTTTCCCAGTTCGTCAATATCAGGATTGCGGCTGCTTTGCGGAATCCTAGCATCCACAAGTTCGATTATCAAGTCAATCAGCTTGATATCCTCCTGCATCATTCGCTTCGCCTTAGTCATATGCCCCGGATACCATTGATAGTTTGCCATTCTAAGCCCTCCCGCTCTTTTTATACATTCTATTTATATATTTTTAATTATTCTATCAGACCCATTTCGCTGTCACCCGACGCCATTTTAAACCACGCTTTCCCGATAATATATTCTTTCTTCACGCTTCCGATATTCGCAGAACGGCTGTCCTCGCTGTTATTGCAGTTATCACCAATTACAAAATATTCATCTGCTTCCAGCGTCAGTTCGTTTTCCAACAGCCCTGGCTCTGCAATAATATCATTAAAGTATTCTTCCACAGCGCTTCCATTTACATACAAAATACCCTTTTTTACACAAAGCGTATCCCCAGGAACGCCTACGATCCGCTTTACATAATAATGTGATTTTTCATTCCCGTTTGGAAGAAAAACCACAACATCCCCCGTTTTGGGTGAAGATACATGATACACCAGTCTGTTTAAAAAGATATCCTGCCCGTTATAAAGACTCGGCTCCATTGACGCACCAATAACGCTTGTCTGCATTCCCACACAGTAAACCGTTACCACTGCCAAAAGAATTGATGCAAATATCCAAAATACCCAGCTTATAATCTCCTTTAACAACACAATATTCAATTTTTTCTTTTTCTGATAAAAGGTTAATCCTTTCCGTCTTGCCATTATGTACTGCCTTTCGTCAAAATATTCTATAAAAATACATTATTCATTATAACCAATACTGCGCATGATTGCAAGCCGTCAGAAATTGAAAATAATTATTGACTATAGATTTTGACTTTTCATAAGCTTCCACTGCTTTGTTTAATCTCGATCGCTATCTGCCATTCGAAAATTATACTACATAATGCCAAAATTTACCATGCTGTACTGATTAAACGTATATGGCTGGCGTTATGTAGTCAGGTTACTCGGAAATTTTAACTGTTAAGCAGTATAAAATCTATGTTATGTAAAATATTTCTTGGTTTTTTTAGATTTTTAAGCAAAAAACAGGCATATTCCATGCCGAATCTCCTCCAATGTCATTAACAGTAATTTAAACTGTTCTTCATTATTTTGAGTATCGTTTTCCACAGAATATGCCTCCATTTTGATTGTGTTATACTCGTGAACGCATTTAATTGGCGTTTACTACACCCGCATTGTAGCAGCGTTCACCCGTTATACATTTAGATTGGCAATTGTTTTCATTTATGAGTATACTTTGTTTATTACAATTCAGCCTTACCAAATTGTAATGCATCAAGCCATATAAAACCACTTCGTGAAAACCACTTCGTGAAAACCACTTCGTGAAAACCACTTCGT
>ERZ778495.1837-NODE-1837-length-13214-cov-15.096664_pt1 | contig 13214 bp, 11 predicted proteins | sample MGYA00433100_ERZ778495 | MGnify/ENA primary metagenome ERZ778495 (study PRJEB29527, sample SAMN07138962) | mouse gut metagenome | material: feces | host: mouse | place: China:Nanjing | collected 2016-01-25 ...
GAGGAGAATGACTAATGCCCATCTCAAAGTTTTGCACTTCGATTTGGAATCTTCAATATTTCATTTAGTCTGTCGGCAGGCTTTGGTGGCAAAGAGTGAAAAATATTTAATTCCAAGAGGTGACGCGGAGGTTGTGAATTCGGATAAAACTTTGTATCTTTGTCGCGTTACCTTGCGCGGGTAGCAATCTATGCTATATAGGATTTAATCGCGTTCGAACACAATGCTTTTTGCTAAATATTTTGATTATAGGGCTTTGCTCGCAGGGACGGTTGTGGCTTTGGCCATGACTTCGTGTAATTCCACTAAAGAGGTTTTGTATTTTCAGGATGCCGTAGCCGATCGCACAGAGGCTATTGTCGCCGCACAGAATGTCAAGGTAGAGCCGGGAGACGAGATAATGGTCTATGTGACCTGTGAGGATCCGGAAGCGACGGCTATGTTTAATCTGCTGACAGAGACCCGTCGTGTGACAAAGCCGACATCTGTCAAGAGTCCGGGAGTGACCAACGGCGGCAACAATACGTTTTTGCCTTATACGGTGTCGCCGTTCGGAACCATTGACTTCCCGGTGGTGGGAGAGATAAAGGTGGGCGGACTGACCCGAAAGGAGATTGCCGATAAAATAAAGTCGGAACTGGCGTCGAATAATCTGGTGTATAATGCCGTAGTTACGGTGGAATTCGCCAATCTGGCGTTTACGGTGCTCGGCGAGGTGAAGTCGGCTGGAGCCTATTCGCTGGACCGTGACCGGCTGACATTGCTTGAGGCGCTTGGTCTGGCAGGCGATCTGACAATTTACGGCAAGCGTGACGGAGTGTGGGTGATACGCGAGGAGGACGGCCAGCGCAAAATGATCAAGGTGGATCTGCGTTCAATGGATTTCCTGAAGTCGCCGGCATATTATGTGCAGCAGAACGACGTGATATACGTGGAGCCTAACAGCACGCGCACGGGTCAGAGTTCGCTGAACGAGAACACGTTCAAATCAGTGGGATTCTGGACTTCGCTTGTGTCTGTGGCCATATCTGTGGCTACTCTGGTTGTCACTCTGTCCAAGTAGAAAATATGTAGTATCTTTTATTTTAATCTTGTCTTTACTTTTCTATGGAAGCTTTTCGACCGAATCCAAATATGAACCCTGCTCAGGATTCCGACGAGCCTGCACTGTCGATGGTGGACCTCTGTCGCAATATAAAGTCAAAGTGGTACTGGTATGTGATTTCGTTTGCCGTGGTTTTTGTGGCAGTGCTGTTTTATCTGCTCTGCGCCACTCCGCTGTACACCCGCACCGCACAGATATTGCTTAAGGATGACGCTTCGCAGTCTATGACTACCGACCTTGAGTCGCTCGGAGTGAAATCGGTGAATTCCAACATTCTTGACGAGATGTTTATACTTGGGTCGCCGGCGGTGATGGAGACTGTGGTGTCGCGTCTGGGGCTGAACCGGGTCTATTCTGTGAGGAAGGGGCTGCGGCAGAATGAACTGTATCGCAATTCTCCGGTAGAGACTGAGGTGCTCGACAGCATATCGTCGAAGCGCCCTTACAAGCTTTCGTTAGCAGTATGTATTAATGGCGACTCGACCGTCACGTTGTCGGATTTCTGTTTTGACAAGGAGGTTTTTGCCGATGATGTGACCGGGCGGTTAGGAGATACGCTGTCCACGCCAATAGGCCGTGTGGCGGTGTATGCCACCCGTTTCATGTCGGACGACTATGAAGGAGAGAAGATAAGGTATTCCCAACTTGATGTGAGACGCTGTGCCCGGCAGTATTGTGAGAAACTCAAGACCGAATATGACGAGGATCTGGGGTCGATCATCACCATGAGCATAGCCTGCACTTCGACAGACAAGGCCGACGATGTGCTGAACGCTGTGGTGGAGTCGTATAACGAGCGGTGGATATCCGACCGCAACAAAGTGGCCATGAGCACGTCGCGGTTTATCGAGGACCGTCTGCGCAATATCGAGAGCGAGCTCAACACGGTGGAGAGCAACATCACGGACTATCAGAGCCGCCATGCCATAGTGGATATGGATGCGGTGTCGTCGATGTATCTGTCGCAGAGCAATGAGAACCGGAAGGCGCTGAATGATCTGGCGCAGGAGATCGCTACTGCCACGTATGTGAAGAATGAGCTTGCCGGCAATGACATCACCAAGCTGCTTCCGGCCACGGCCGAGATTGCGGGTACGAATCTGCAGAGTCTGATCACGTCGTATAATGATATGGTGACCGACCGCAATCTGCGGTTACGCTCCATGCCGGAGAGCAGTCCCATAATAGCCAGAAAGACCGAGGCGATCACTCAGAGCCGTATGGCTATACTGGAGTCTGTGGACAATGCGCTGGCCACGCTTAACGCCCGCTTTTCATCGCTGGAGCTGATTGATGCTAAGACTCAGCACAAGCTGACGAACGCTCCGGGCCAGAATCATTATCTGATGAGCGAGGACCGAAAACAGAAGGTCAAGGAGTCGCTTTATGTGTATCTGTTGCAGCGTCGGGAGGAGAATGAGCTGTCGCAGGCGTTCACTGCCTACAATACGAGGATGGTGACGGAGCCGTATGGCTTGAGCGTGCCTACGTCGCCCAACAAGCGCAATGTGATGATGGTGGCGTTTGCGCTGGCTCTGTTAGTGCCAACGGTGGTCATCTATGTGATGGAGATCACCAATACGAAGGTGCGTTCCCGCCGGGATCTGGAGCCTCTGAGTGTGCCTTATGTGGGCGAGATCCCTCGCAACAAGAAGGCGCTGCAGACATCGCGGCTGCACCGCAGGCACAACGAGGCTGTGGCACGTGACATTGTGGTGCGTCCGAAGTGCGGCGATCTGATCAATGAGGCATTCCGCATGGTGCGCACCAACATCGAGTTCATGAATGCCTTGCAGAACAAGGGGCAAGGCAGGGTGATGATGGTGGTGAGTCTCAATGCCGGATCGGGCAAGACGTTTGTGGCCCTGAATATGGCAGCCACTTTGGCCGTGAAAAGCGAGCGCGTGTGTCTGGTGGACCTTGACCTGAGAAAGGGCACGGTGAGCCAGAGTGTAGGCGATCCGTTGAGGGGCGTGACCGATTATCTGGTGGGAAATGCGGAGCTTGATGACGTGATAGTGCGCGATGTGGACGGCATACGCGGTTTTGACATTCTGCCCGAAGGCACACGTCCGCCGAATCCCACGGAGCTGTTGTTTAACCCGCGCCTGGCCGAGATGTTCGACAAACTGCAGGCTAAGTATGATTATGTGGTGGTGGATTGTCCGCCGGTGGAATGTGTCGGCGACGCCAAAGTGATCAACAAGTTTGTGAACATGACTCTGTTTGTGGTGCGTGCGGGACTGGCCGAGCGTTCACAGCTGGCCGACATCCAGTCGTTTTATGACGAGGGCCGGTATAACAATATGGCTCTTATTCTTAATGCCACAACGGAACTTCACGGTGTGTATGGCCGGTATGGCTACGGTCATGGCTATGTGCACGGCAAGAAGCGGGACCGCTGATTCTGTGCGTGTTTGGCAGACTTGTCGGTCGGCTTGATCAGTCGGCGCCAGCCACCGTGGCCATGAAGTAGCGTGCTCTTTCCCATGGTACATAGAGTTCATCGGAGCCGGGAATCAGCGGCACGGGGACTTCGTTGAGATCGGTGCGCAGGTAGTAGTTGCCCGACGGCGCCCGGAACAGTATCTGCTGTATGTTGGACGCCATGGGCACGACATGCCAGCTTTGCCAGTGCAGGGCCACGGAATCAAAACAGTCGGTCAGGTAGTAGCAGCCCGGCAGCCGCAGCAGAGAAGCGAGGGGCATGATGGTCTCGGCGTGGCCGAATCTCAGGTAAATTGTGGCGGGATCCGATCCGTCGATGAAATCGTCGGTGGTTTCGATCAGGTCCCATACGAGGTCTGACGCTATCCCGGCGGGGATGGAAGAGATTGTCGTTGCCGTGCGCGACAGGTATTGCCGGAGATTGTCGACCTGCCACATGCGGTTGTATTCCTCAAGGGAGAATATGTTCATGGCGTCGTAGTCAATGCCCATGGCGGCAAGGGATGAGACGACGTAGTAGATGGAGGCCGTCAGGCTTTCGGCCTGTTCTGGCGTGATGCCGTCGCCGACCATGGAGTATGCCACTTCGATGGGTTGTTCGGCGTGGGTGAATCCGGAGAGGATGCCGGCGTAGGGTTTGTCGGCGGCGAATGTGATGTATGCGCTGTCGGTTTCAAACGGGCGCAGCAGCGGAGAGAATTCCGGCCCGGAGTCCGCGGCTATGTCGGCATTGCCGCCGGAGAGCCGGTCGAGGGTCTGGACGAATGCGTCCATGCTTGCCACGCATCGCGGCACATAGCTGGATATGGCGTCGATTTTGTGGTTTCTGACGAGTTGCGGCACGGAGTGGAACATGCGTGTGGCGATGGCCTGCTGTTCGGCACGGCCGAGAGAGTCGAGCTCGCCCCAGTGGCCTTGGCCTGCGGCGATAGCGCGTCGGGTGATGTCGAGCAGGCTGGCTCCGCGAGTAGAGAGAGTGCCGTCGGCTCGGGCTTTTTCCAGAGCTGACGCCACGTCGTGGAAATGATGCGGAGATGTGGCGTAGCGTGCACCGTGGCGTCCGACGTGGTTGATCATGACCGGAGCCAGGGAGTCTGGGCAGGCTGTTGTGACGATCTCCGAGGGGTATGGCATGCGGCTTCCCCGGCATTGGTCGGGAGAGAAGAGTGTGGGAGAGTTAGGGACGGATGCGATTGCGGCCGATGATGATATGAGTGTGGCGGCGGAGAGTATCAGGGTTGCTGTCGTTTTCATAGTTGGGGTTTTATAAAGGTAACAATTCTGGTGCCGTCGCCGGTTTGCCGGAAGTGTGAGTTTCGTGTTTTTTCTACAGTGCGCCATGCGGGACTGTGCCATCCGTCGAGTCTGTCGGGCAGGAGGGAGGACGGTATGGAGTCGATGTCGGCGCGATATGTGACGGGCGACAGCGGCGGATAGCCGGGCTTGATCCATATGTGGCCATCCTCGTCGATCACGATGGATGCAGAAGTGGAGTAGCGTGGGATATACTGGCCGCGATCTATGTAGGAGTTGCGGCCGCTGTGGGGGTGGAATGAGCAGCTGACTGTGTCGGTGAGCAGAGTGGGGGTGATGTCGCATCGGCGGCCGATAAGGGTTGTGGCTGCGTCGTAGCGCTCGAGTCCGAGTCCGGGACCGCACTGTCCGGAGCAGGAGAAATTGGTGCGTATGAGCAGTGAGTCGGCTGTGAGGGGGAATTTGCGGTATCCGTTGTCGTCGGTCTCGTAATATGCGCCGTGGCCTGTGCGGTCCATGGCTCCGAAGTTGGCCTGCACTCCGAGCGGCCGCGGCAGTGTGTCGAGCATATTTTCGAAGTCTCCGATCGTGGCGCATGATCCGAGGGCGAGGGTCATGATCAGGCCTTCGCGGTCGCGCAGGGCGGCGGTGTCCGGGGCGAGGTTGTAGCTGGCGGTGTTCATTACGGCAAAGCCGGCCCGGTTGACGCCGGCCCATGCTTCGGACAGGGTGGAGTCGCCGGCGTTGAAAAGGGCTACGAAGTCGAACACGGGACCGCGGCCGCGGGCAATGAAGTTCTGGACGGAGGATGTGTCGCGATGTTTCCACAGCAGCATCTTGCCCGAAGCCGAACGGTTGCGCCCGACCAGGGCTGATGTGCATGCCCGGGTCGGAACGGCGTGTAAAATAAGCGCCGACAGGATGAAAAGGATTATTCTGGCAGTCATGATGTGTGCAAATGTAGTCATAAAATTCTCAAGAGTGTTGCCTGAGATGTGAAAATATGCGGGTGATATGCCGGCAGGCCGATGATTTTGTGCTTTTAAAGAAAATTTTCCTTATTTGTTTTTACGAGTCGGAAAAACTCCGTATCTTTGTAGCCGGAAAATTAGAAAGACATCGTAAAAACTAACTAATCCCAAATAATTCAAGTTAAAGCTATCATTATGAGCAAAATTGATTTAACTCAGTACGGTATCACCGGTACTCCCAAGATCATCCACAATCCTTCTTGGGACGAGCTTTACATCGACGAAACAAACCCCGAACTCTCAGGCTACGAGAAGGGTCAGAAGACTGAACTCGGTGCTGTGAACGTGATGACCGGCATTTACACCGGCCGTTCGCCCAAGGACAAGTTCTTTGTGATGGACGACGTGAGCCGCGACACCATCTGGTGGACTTCCGACGAATATAAGAACGACAACAAGGCTATCACCCCCGCTACATGGGACGCTCTGAAGGCTATCGCCGACAAGGAACTGAGCGACAAGACCCTTTATGTCGTCGACGCTTTCTGCGGCACCAACGCCGACACCCGTCTGGCAGTGCGTTTCATCGTGGAAGTGGCATGGCAGGCTCACTTCGTGACTAACATGTTCATCCGTCCCAGCAAGGAAGAACTTGAAAACTTCAAGCCCGACTTTGTGGTTCTGAACGCTTCGAAAGCTAAAGTTGAAAACTGGAAAGAGCTCGGCATCAATTCCGAGACTTGCGTTGCTTTCAACCTGACCGAGCGCATGCAGGTGATCATCAACACCTGGTACGGCGGTGAAATGAAGAAGGGTATGTTCTCCATCATGAACTACTATCTGCCCCTGAAGGGCATGGCTTCCATGCACTGCTCCGCCAACACCGACAAGGAAGGCAAGAACACCGCAATCTTCTTCGGCCTGTCAGGCACCGGCAAGACCACTCTTTCGACAGATCCCAAGCGTCTGCTTATCGGCGATGACGAACATGGCTGGGATGACAACGGCGTGTTCAACTACGAGGGCGGCTGCTATGCCAAGGTTATCAACCTGGACAAGGAGAGCGAACCCGATATCTTCAACGCCATCCGTCGTGATGCCCTGCTGGAGAACGTTACCGTGGACGCCGAAGGCCACATCGACTTCGCTGACAAGAGCGTGACTGAGAATACCCGCGTAAGCTATCCGATCAATCACATCAGCAACATCGTTACACCTTCCGCAGGTCCCGATGCAAAGAACGTGATCTTCCTGAGCGCCGATGCATACGGTGTGCTGCCTCCCGTGAGCATACTCACCGCCGAGCAGACAAAGTATTACTTCCTGAGCGGCTATACCTCCAAGCTTGCCGGCACAGAGCGCGGCATCACCGAGCCGACTCCCACGTTCAGCGCATGCTTCGGCGCAGCCTTCCTGAGCCTGCACCCCACCAAGTATGCTGAAGAGCTGGTGAAGAAGATGGAAAAGAGCGGTGCCAAGGCATATCTGGTCAACACCGGCTGGAACGGCACCGGCAAGCGCATCTCCATCAAGGATACCCGCGGCATCATCGACGCTATCCTCGACGGCGCTATCCTCAACGCTCCCACCAAGCAGATCCCTGTGTTCGGCTTCACCGTGCCCACCGAACTGCCCGGCGTTGACACCAACATTCTCGATCCCCGCAACACCTACGCTAATCCCGAAGAGTGGAGCAAGAAGGCCGAGATGCTCGCCGAGAAGTTTATCAACAACTTCAAGAAATTTGAAAACAACGAAGCCGGTAAGGCTCTCGTTGCAGCCGGTCCCGTGCTCTAATCAGGATTCCGGTTCAATTTAAGCGATAATCAAACTCCACGCCGGATTGTACGGCGTGGAGTTTTTATTTTCAGAAGTATATGTATATGAGGAAATCCCCCCCCATGAGAGTTGTAGAGAGTCTAATATAGAGCTGCTTAGAGTCGTTGCGATGCTGTTTGTGCTCATCGTGCACACTGATTTTCTGGCGCTCGGATTTCCGACGCTGCAGGATATGGCTGCGGCTCCCGGTTCGGTGTGGGCGAAGATCGGATTTGAGTTTCCGGCTCTGGTGTGTGTGAATGTATTTGTTCTTATATCGGGATGGTTCGGCATCAGGGCATCGGCCAGAGGTGCTATGTCGTTTGTGTTTCAATGTCTTTATTTCGGGCTGCTTCTATATTTTGTCGGTTGTATTGATTCGGGTGTGTTGCCGAATGTTTTGGGAATAGCACAGGTGCTGACTCTTTTTAAGGTCAACTGGTTTATAACGGCATACCTTATATTGTATTCGTTTGCTCCGGTGCTGAACGGATTTGCCGGAAATGTGGGACGTCGCCAGCTGGCAATCGGCCGGTTTTTATTTCTGGATTTACGTTGTGTCGACGGTCTGTTCCGGGGGTTTGTGCGGTTTGTTCCTTATGTATGGAAAGCCAAATATGGCTTATAAGATGCAATTTTATAATAATCCGATGATCATTGTTGGTGCCGGAGCTTTGCTGCTTGCATTTACGAGGATAAGAATGCCGTACAACAAGGGTGTAAACCGGATCGCCAAGTCGACTTTTGCCGTGTTTTTGCTCCATCTTGATGTGTCGTGGGGATTTGACACGTTCCTGCGGTCGGTGCGCGGGATCTATTCTGATTTTCCCGAAGGTATGGCTGTCGGGCCGATGGCTCTCTTTATCGTTGCGGTCTTTGCCCTTGCAGTGCTGCTTGACCAGCCGAGAATATGGATGTGGCGCAGAATCTCTTCCTGTCTTCCGGAGCCGAAGCACCGGCTTTGAGAAGCGTATGGCGTAGTGTGAGATATCCTATTTGCACGTGATTTGTGCGATTTTCAACAATGGTTTTTAATTTTTCATTTTATATGTGTAAATTTGCGGATTAATTAAAAAACCTCACAAGATAATTATAAAATCACAGAGTCATGAATCTGTTTGATCAAGTCAGCGCCGACATAAAGTCGGCCATGCTCGCCAAGGACAAGGTGCGTCTGGAAGCGCTCCGCGGCATTAAGAAAGAGTTTATAGAAGCAAAGACGGCCAAGGGCGCCAGCGGTGACCTTAGTGACGATGCCGCTATGAAGATATTGGCCAAGATGGCCAAGCAGCGCCGTGAGACGGCCGAAATATACGCGCAGCAGAACCGCCCGGAACTTGCTGAGACGGAGCTGGCCGAAGCGGCCGTGATAGAAGGCTATCTGCCCAGCCCGCTCACCGAAGAGGAACTGACTGCGGAGCTGAAAAAGATAATAGCCGAAGTCGGTGCCACATCGGCCAAGGAGATGGGCCGTGTGATGGGCGTGGCTTCCAAGGCTCTGGCCGGAAAGGCCGACGGCAAGGCGATAAGCGCCAAGGTAAAGGAACTTCTGGCATAAATAATCAGGAAAAGAGATGCTTACACTTCAACAGATAAAGGAAAACCCACAGGGTGTGATAGAGCGCCTGGCCGTGAAGGGTTTTGACGGCAATGACGCTATAAACAATGTGATAGCTCTCGATGCCATGCGGCGCGAGCAGCAACTGAAAAATGACAATATCGCCGCCGAGCTTAAAAAACTTGCCGCGTCCATAGGTGCCCTGATGAAGCAGGGACAGAAGGAGCAGGCGGAGACGGCAAAGGCCACTGTGGCGGCTCTTAAGGAGCAGCAGAAGGAGATTGCCGACAAGTTGTCGGAAGCGGAAAACGGCATACGCGATATATTGCTTTCGGTGCCCAATCTGCCGTGTGCGGCTGTGCCTGCGGGCAAGACTGCCGCAGACAATGTGGTGGAAAAGACCGGCGGAAACATGCCTGATCTGCATGAAGGTGCCATGCCACACTGGGATCTTGCCAAGAAGTATAATCTGATTGATTTTGATCTGGGCGTGAAGATCACGGGAGCCGGCTTTCCGGTGTATATCGGCAAAGGAGCTAAACTGCAGCGCGCGCTGATACAGTTTTTCCTCGACAGTGCGTCGGATGCCGGATATCTGGAAGTGCAGCCCCCTTATGTGGTCAACGAAGCTTCCGGTTACGGCACCGGACAGCTGCCCGACAAGGAAGGGCAGATGTATCACTGTCAGCTCGACAATCTGTATCTGATCCCCACTGCTGAAGTTCCTGTGACTAATCTCTATCGTGACGTGATCATTCCCGGAGACCGTCTGCCGATAAAGAATTGCGCGTATTCGGCATGCTTCCGCCGTGAAGCCGGCAGCTATGGCAAGGATGTGCGCGGTCTGAACCGTCTTCATCAGTTTGACAAGGTGGAGATCGTGCGTATCGAGCGTCCGGAGGATTCATACGCGGCTCTTGAGGAGATGAAGGATCATGTGCAGGGGCTGCTTGACTCGCTGGGGCTGCCGTGGCATATCCTGCGTCTGTGCGGCGGTGACATGAGTTTCACGTCAGCAATCACATTTGACTTTGAGGTGTGGAGCGCGGCCCAGGAGCGCTGGCTCGAGGTGTCGTCCGTGTCCAATTTCGAGACGTATCAGGCCAACCGTCTGAAATGCCGTTTCCGCGGAGAGGACAAGAAAGTGCAGTTGTGTCATACGCTCAATGGATCGGCTTTGGCATTGCCCCGCATAATGGCCGCTTTGCTGGAGAACAATCAGACGCCTGAAGGCATCGTAGTGCCCGAATGTCTGCGTAAATACACAGGATTCGATATTATCGACTGATGGCGCTTGCGGAGGTTCACGCCGAGGAGTTTTATCTGTCGGCAGGCGAGTGCGGCCCGGAGCAGACTCTTCCGGTGGCTCTGCTGGTGTCGCGTCTTATCGAAGTGGCTACGAATCATGCCAACGAGCTTGGCGTGGGCTATGAAAATCTCATAGCCCACGGCCAGACTTGGGTGCTGAGCCGCGTGGCCGTGGAGATGGACCGTTATCCCCGTGTCGACGAGCGTTATTCGGTGGTTACGTGGGTGGAGAAGTTGAATCGCCATTTCTCTACCCGTAACTTCATGATCGCCATGGCCGACGGTTCTGTGGCGGGTTATGCCCGCACCGTGTGGGTCGGCATCAATGTGGCCGACCGTACGTTGGCCGATATTTCACGGCTCGTGTCTCTGGCCGATGTGGCTCTGCCGCAAAAGGAATGTCCCATTGCCGAAGTGTCGCGCCACCGTCCGGTGGCCGTGCCGGATCGATGTGCTGATTATTGTTTCCGGTATAGTGATATTGATTCCAACCGTCATGTCAATACTGTGAGATATGTGGAGCTCCTTCTCAACCAGTGGCCGCTTGAATTTCACGATTCCCATTGCATGAAGCGGCTGGAGATGAGTTTCATGCGCGAATCGTATTTCGGCGAGAAGGCGCAGGTGAGACTGGCAGAAACCGAATCGGCTGCATCGGCCGATATCTCTGTCGACGGCAGCATGCGCTGCCATTTTGAAATAAAATATGACGTAGCATCGACATGATTTGGATGACATTTAAAGCGACATTATGCGAAGTCTGTAAGGCTTAGAGAGTGCTTTAGGAGGGACGGATTATGCGGTGATTGTCTGTTGGCTATTGCCGGACGTATATGTGGGGGATTTTCTGAAAACTTAATGAATTACACACGTTAAGTAATTATAATTTACGATAAAGCACATTGGATTCTCGGGAAATTGTTTTACTTTTGTTGTTCACAGCTATTTAATAGCATGCATTACATGTAGCAAAAGCTTATGTAGTGTTGAACTTGTATTTTGAGATGGCTATATGTGGCCGTTAAGACTTTAAATATAACCTGATATTTTTGCCATGAAATTATCTGACCGCCGTTTTTATCCGTGGATGGTTGTGGGGCTGCTCTGGGTTGTGGCCCTGTTGAATTATATGGACCGCCAGATGCTGTCGACCATGCAGCAGTCTATCGGCATGTCTATTCCCGCAGTGAAGGATCCTGTGAATTTCGGCCGTCTCATGGCAATTTTTCTGTGGATATATGGATGCATAAGTCCGGCGGCAGGTGCCGTGGCCGACAGACTGAGCCGAAAATGGATTATTGTCGGCTCTCTGGGGGTTTGGAGCGCTGTGACGTGGCTCATGGGTTATTGTGAGACTTTTGAACAGATGTATTGGCTTCGGGCACTCATGGGCGTTAGCGAGGCGTTGTATATTCCGGCCGGACTGGCACTGATCGCGGATTATTTTACCGGGTCGGCCCGTTCGCTTGCCATAGGGGTACATATGACAGGCTTGTATATGGGGCAGGCTTTGGGTGGTTTTGGGGCAACTGCGGCGGCAGAATGGTCTTGGCAGTCCACGTTTCAGTGGTTTGGGGTTGTGGGCGTGGTCTATGCCGTGGTGCTCATGCTGCTGCTGCGCGAGAAGCGTGTTAAGACAGTGCCGGTGAAGGATAAAGGACGCGCGGCCGGAGGTGAGAGCGTGTGGCGCACGTTTGTCATGATTTTCAGCAATGGCGCTTTCTGGGTGATTCTTTTTGTGTTCGCATCGTCGTCTTTGCCGGGGTGGGGGACTAAAAACTGGCTTCCCACGTTGTTTGGCAACAGCCTTGGGCTGTCGGCGTCGGAGGCCGGCCCGCTGGCCACGATCACTATTGCCTTGTCGTCGTTTGTGGGCGTGATGGTGGGTGGCCCGCTGAGCGACCGCTGGGTGCGCCGTAATGTGCGCGGCCGCATATACACTTCGGCCATAGGTCTGTCTATGATGATTCCTGCGCTCGTGTGTATCGGTCTGGGACATGACGTCTATGCCGCGGCCGGGGCCGCTTTACTTTTCGGTGTCGGCTACGGAATGTTCGACGCCAACAACATGCCCATACTTTGCCAGTTTGTGCCGTCGCACCGCAGGGCGTCGGCATACGGTCTGATGAATATGACAGGCGTTTTCATGGGGGCCGCTGTGACGGGACTGCTCGGCGGTCTGGTGTCGGATGGCAATCTTGGCGTCGGTTTCGCGCTGATGGGCGGGGTGGTGGCGCTGGCTGTGGTGCTCCAACTTACATTGCTCAGGCCGCAATCCGACAATCTGGAGTGAAAACCAGACCGGCGGACAAATTCTATGGTTGGCTTAAAGGCTTCGATTGCAGCATGTTAATGTTTGCATAAGAAAAAAGTAACAATTTTTGTTGTAGAAATGTTTGCACAGTTCAAAATCTTGCATTACCTTTGCACTCGCTAAGCCGCTAAAGAGTCGGCGGCGCGAAGCGACAGAAACTGCCTCTTTAGCTCAGTTGGCCAGAGCACGTGATTTGTAATCTCGGGGTCGTTGGTTCGAATCCGACAAGAGGCTCAAGCAAGCTGCATGGCAGTTAGAAAAATTGAAATTAGGGCGAATACCAGAGTGGCCAAATGGGGCAGACTGTAAATCTGCTGGTTTATACCTTCGGTGGTTCGAATCCATCTTCGCCCACAATTACTTGCGGAAGTAGCTCAGTTGATAGAGCATCAGCCTTCCAAGCTGAGGGTCGCGAGTTTGAGCCTCGTCTTCCGCTCA
>ERZ778495.1840-NODE-1840-length-13202-cov-6.491747_pt1 | contig 13202 bp, 16 predicted proteins | sample MGYA00433100_ERZ778495 | MGnify/ENA primary metagenome ERZ778495 (study PRJEB29527, sample SAMN07138962) | mouse gut metagenome | material: feces | host: mouse | place: China:Nanjing | collected 2016-01-25 ...
TTAGGAATTGTAAATAAATAACTTGTTAATTTGACGCTGTATAAATGTTCAGCTGCAAAGAAGATAATCGCAGGCGTAGCGGGCTACGTCAAGATTATCTGATGCTGCAGATGGACATTTAGACAAGTCATATTGATGAGTTATTTATTGACAGTTCCTTACCTTTTATGAATCCTAATTCTGTATTTTTTTGATAATATTATACATGTTATTCTTTTATAATAAAATACATTTTACAACCCTTATTTAACTTTTCACATTACATATCCTCCTGTGGAAATACAAACATACATTTTTATTTTCCTACACCAAAATATTAAAAATATTTAAAAAACACCTTAATACCCGTATTTTTTTACTGCGATATATGGTAAAATAATTACAGTTTGGTCAAAAGGGCAGTTCAGCACCAAATGCCTAGTACGATACTGTACTAAACACAAATCAAACTAAGAAAGGAATCAGTAATAAAACAATGTATGAAAAAGAAATAAAAAAATATGCGGAGGATATCTTAAAATCAAACAACTTCCAAAGTACCAAAAATTATATTCAACACGGCAATATGTCTGTGCAAGAACACTGTATTAATGTAGCAAAAACCAGTCTGGCAATCCGCAACCGTTTAGGTGTTAAATGTCATTCGCGGGACTTGGTAAGAGGCGCACTGCTTCATGACTATTTTTTATATGACTGGCACAAAAATGATAAAGTCAATCCGCATCGGCTTCACGGATTCTTTCATCCAAGCAGGGCATTGGCAAACGCAAGGAAAGAATACTATATAAGCGACATACAATCTGATATTATCAGCAAGCATATGTGGCCATTAACCGTTATTCCGCCAATGTGCCGTGAAGCATGGATTGTAACCTCTGCGGATAAATACTGTTCACTATTGGAAACACTTCACATTCAAAAAGGTAAAATCCACAACCAAAAGCTGAACCGAAAATATGTCACTGCTGTTCTAAGACACAAAGCAGCATATTAATTATATTTTTGTAAAATCTATATTATTATTTATGTTTTCATTGTACTATGCTTTTTTTATGCAATGCTATAATCAATTCCAGTAAACGACAAAAATATTTGCTGTTTATTAGAATTGATACACACGACCGTATAAGAAAATAAACCGCTTTGCGGTATGTGGTCAGCATATATACTCACAAGTGATAAATTTAACGATATCTTTCAAAGTAATTATGCTTGTGAATCTGCATTATTGGCAAACTTTACCATTTACCAATATTTATAATAAAGAAAGGATTTTATATTCATGAGAAAAACAAAAATCATTTGTACCATAGGCCCTGTTTCGCAGAGCGAGGAAAAATTAAAAGAATTAATTTTAGCTGGAATGAACGTTGCACGTTTTAATTTTTCACACGGCGGTCATGAGGAGCATAAAGGAAAGTATGAAAGAGCAGTAAAAGCCGCAAAAGATTTAGGAATGCCGCTTGCAACTATGTTGGATACAAAAGGCCCAGAAATTAGACTTAGAGATTTCGAGGGCGGCAAACAGTATTTGGAATCTGGTAATCTTTTTCGACTGACAACTGACGAAATACTTGGAACAGCAGAACGTGCTTCGATTAGCTATAAAAATCTAAAAAATGACATTAGTGTCGGAACTACAATATTAATTGACGATGGATTAATTGAAATGACCGTAAAGGCAATTGAAGAAACAGATATTGTCTGTGAAGTGATTAACGGTGGTTATGTTTCTAATCATAAGGGAATCAATGTTCCCGGCGTTGTGCTTTCCATGCCTTATATTAGCGAAGTGGATCGAGAGGATATTCTATTTGGCGTAAAAATGGGGTATGATTATCTGGCTGCTTCCTTTGTGCGCTGCCGCGAAGATGTGGAAGCTGTCCGCAAACTGATAACAGATAACGGCGGCAAAATGAAAATTATTTCAAAAATTGAAAATATGCAGGGCATTGACAATATTGACGAAATTTTGGAGGTGTCGGATGGCATTATGGTGGCACGCGGCGATATGGGCGTAGAAGTTCCAATGGAAGAAGTTCCAATTTTACAGAAAGAATTAATTCAAAAAACTATTCGTCAGGGGAAAATCGTAATTACAGCAACACAGATGCTGGATTCCATGATGAAGAATCCAAGACCTACCAGAGCAGAAACAACAGATGTTGCAAATGCAATTTATGACGGAACCACTGCAATTATGCTAAGCGGCGAAAGTGCAGCAGGTGCGTACCCGATTGAATCAGTACAAACTATGAGCCGCATTGCCGAACGCACAGAACAAGAAGTTGGCTATGAAGCACGTTTTCATGCAATTAACTACGGCTGCGAAGTGCTTGACAATAGAGAAGATGTTACCACAGCTATTTCCCATGCCTGCTGTGCAACTGCTATGGATTTAAAGGCTTCCGCAATCATTACCGTTACCATGTCCGGCTTTACAGCAAATAAGATTTCACGGTACCAGCCGGAGTGCATGGTAATTGGTTGTACTGTTGATGAGTCCGTCTACCGCCAACTTTCTTTGTTATTTGGCGTTATGCCGCTTCTTATTCAAAAAGAAGACGACACAGAAAAACTTTTTGACGCCGCCATAAATGCCAGTTTGGAAGCCGGGCTAATTCATCACGGTGACCGCGTGGTACTAACAGCCGGTGTTCCGCTGGGTGTTGCCGGCAATACCAATATGATCCGTGTAGTAGAAGTATAAAGTACCTTTTCTAAAAATGGTGTGGAAAAATGGGTAAAATTTTTTATATTATGGGAAAAAGTTCCTCTGGAAAAGACACAATTTATAAAAGGCTGTTGGAAAATCCCGCATTATGCCTGAACCGAATTATTCCCTATACAACCCGTCCCATACGGGAAGGTGAACACGAAAATGTAGAGTACCATTTTTCCACAGTGGAAGAACTGGAACGTCTAAAAAAAGAACAAAGGATTATTGAATGCCGCAGTTATCATACTATACACGGAATCTGGCATTATTTTACAGTAAAAGACAGCCAAATTACACTGGAAAATAAAGATTTTTTAACAATCGGCACTCTACAGTCCTACCAGAAAACCCGCGATTATTTTGGTGCGGACTGGGTACTGCCGATTTATATTGAAGTCGAGGATGGAGAACGTTTGTTTCGTGCTTTATTGCGGGAACGTGCACAGAAACACCCCAAATACGAAGAATTATGCCGCCGCTTTCTGGCTGACAGTCAAGATTTCTCCACACAGAATTTAGCGCAGGCAGGTATTTATTCTTTCTTTTATAATCATCAATTAGAAGAATGTATTCGAGAAATTGAAAAATTTATTTCACAAAACCGTGAAGCGGCGCATTAGAAAGGAATAGGGATTTTCATGGATTTTAAGGTAAATGAAATACAACAGGCGCCTCAGATTGCGCAGCAACAGACAGTACATGAATCCGACGGATCGTTTAAGTTTATGCTTGCTAGCAATATTGAAGAAGCGGAACTTGCACAACGTCTAAACCTTATGATGGAAGAAATCGTAATGCAGGGCGATAAGCTGGTAAAACGTATGGATGTACGGGATATGCGGCGTTACCGCAGTCTTATAAAAGAATTTATGAATGAAATCGTAAATCGTTCCCATAAATTTTCAAGAGAAAACTTTTTGGATAGGCGTGGCAGACACAGAGTTTATGGCATTATCCGACTGGTGGACGAGAAACTTGATGAATTAGCGCAGGAACTTGTTAAAGACGAACACGATAAAATTTCCATACTCGCCAAAGTCGGTGAAATTAGAGGACTGCTTTTAGATATTTTTACTTGATTATTATCTACTGTAAAAGAATGCCATAAAACTAAAAATCGGCAGAGGTTTAAACATATGTGAGTAACAGACTAAAATTTGGCAGAAGTTTAAACATATGGAAGCAACAAACTAAAATTTGGCAGAGGTTTAAACACATGGAAGCAACAAACTGGCAGAATATCATTGGCCAAACCCAGTTAACAAATAACTTAAAGAATGCGCTAAAATACAACAAAATATCCCACGCATACCTTCTACAAGGCGAGAAGCTTTCCGGCAAAAAAATGATTGCCAATCTTTTCGCACGCGCATTGGAATGTGAATCAGAAGGAGAGCGCCCTTGCAATCAGTGTCGTTCCTGCAGGCAGGCACTCAACGGAAATCATCCAGATATTATTTACGTAACACATGAAAAACCGAATGTAATTTCTGTTGATAATATTCGACAACAGATTAATAGCGATATTGCGATTAAACCTTACAGCAGCGCCTACAAAATTTATATTGTAGACGAGGCAGAAAAAATGAATACCCACGCACAGAACGCACTTCTAAAAACTTTAGAAGAACCGCCGGAATATGCTGTAATATTTCTGCTTGCCTCCAAAGCAGGCGCTATGCTTTCCACAATTTTAAGCCGCTGTGTTGTACTCAATACCAAGCCTGTACCCACCGATACCATTAAAGACTATTTAATGAAACAGATACAAGTACCAGATTATCGCGCAAGCGTCTGCGCATCCTTCGCAAGGGGAAATATAGGGCAGGCAATTCAACTTACTGCCAACGAAGATTTCGATCGGATGAAATTTGCTGCCTTAAATGTTATGAAAGAAATTTCACAGCTTGAGATAAACCAGCTTGCAGCACAAGCCAAGAAAATTTCAGAGGAAAAATTTAACACAGACGATTATTTAGATTTATGCTTTATTTGGTATCGAGATGTGTTATTATATAAAGCGTGCAGAGAGAACTGTCATATTATATTTAAAGAAGAAATGGCATATATCAAAGCTGCAGCACAACAATATGCCTACGAGCAGTTAGAGCACATTGTTCAGGCCATTGAACGGGCACGGAGCCGCATTAAGGCAAATGTCAACCAAGACCTGACAATGGAACTGTTGTTTTTTGATATGAAATCTTAACAGAACAGTAAACATCTGTCAACCAAGACCTGACAATAAAACTGCTGTTTTTTGATATGAAGTTTTAATAGAACATCAAATCTATGTTCTACTAGAAAGAATGAGGTTAATAGATTATGGTAAAGATTATTGGCGTTAGATTTCGGACAGCGGGAAAAATTTATTTCTTTGATCCGGCTAAATTTCCGATAAAACGCGGCGACCATGTCATTGTAGAAACGGCGCGGGGCGTAGAATATGGCACCGTAGTCGGCGATCCACGCATGGTAGAAGATGATAAAGTAGTACAACCCTTAAAACCTGTGTTGCGAGTTGCAACCAAACGCGACGACGAACAAGAAGCAAACAATAAATTAAAAGAAAAAGACGCATTTAAAATTTGTCTGGAAAAAATTAAAAAGCACAATCTGGAAATGAAATTAATCGATGCAGAATACACTTTTGACAACAATAAAGTGCTGTTTTACTTTACAGCAGATGGCAGAATTGACTTTCGGGAACTAGTAAAAGACTTGGCTTCTGTATTTAAAACAAGAATCGAACTGCGTCAAATCGGTGTGCGTGACGAAACCAAAATATTAGGCGGAATTGGTATTTGCGGCAGACCGCTTTGCTGCCATTCGCATTTATCCGAATTTGTCCCAGTATCTATAAAAATGGCAAAAGAGCAAAACTTGTCATTAAATCCTACCAAAATATCTGGTGTATGTGGTCGCTTGATGTGCTGTCTGAAACACGAAGAAGAAACGTATGAATACTTAAATAAAACGCTTCCCAACGTCGGTGATTTCGTTACAACTGAAGACGGATTAAAGGGAGAAGTACATAGTGTAAACGTACTCCGACAGCTCGTAAAAGTAATTGTACAAATAGACGATGAAAAGGAAATTCGAGAATATAAAGTCGAACAACTTCGCTTTAAACGGCGTCATAAAAAAGAAAAACGTGAGGGAATGTCCGATGAAGAGCTTCGAGAATTAAAAGAATTAGAAAAACTCGAAAAACAGGAGAAACAGGATGGAAAATCAAAACTCGATGACAACTGATTTCCATAATATCAATTCTCCCAACAGGCCAAAAACACTTTTGCAAATACCAGCATCTACTATTTCGGTACCGCTGAAAGAGCACGAACGCATTGATGATTTGCAGCGAAACGGCTTTCATATTATCCAAAATACACAAAAATTCTGTTTTGGAATGGATGCTGTACTACTAAGTGGTTTTGCAAAAGTCAAGCCCAATGCTAAGGTACTCGATCTAGGAACTGGAACAGGCATAATTCCGATTCTTTTGGCAGCAAAAACAAAAGCGGCGCATCTTACAGCATTAGAAATACAAGAGGAGAGCGCAGATATGGCAAAACGCAGTGTAATTTTAAATCATTTGGAAGACAAGATCAATATTGTAGTCGGTGATATCAAAGAAGCCGATTCTCTTTTTCAAGCTGCTTCTTTTGATGTAATTACCTGCAATCCGCCCTATATGATTGACACACATGGACTTATCAATCCTGATGCTCCCAAAGCAATTGCACGCCACGAAATCCTTTGCACCTTAGATGACGTTGTACGAAACGCCGCTAAGCTGCTCAAACCAAATGGAAGCTTTTTTATGGTGCATCGTCCATTCCGCCTTGCAGAAATTATTACCACAATGACCCATTATAAATTAGAACCAAAACGAATGCGTCTGGTCTATCCTTATATCGACAAAGAGCCCAATATGGTTTTACTCGAAGGCTGCCGTGGCGGAAAATCACGTATAACCATAGAAAAACCACTGATCGTATACCAATCGCCAAATGTTTATACCGATGAAATTTATAATGTATACGGCTATTAGAAATAGAGAGCAATTGATCAAAAAGATAATCTACCCTGCCGATGTAGGTGGTTTTGGAGAATTCAAAAGTGTATTATACTGACAAGCACTAAGATTTTTCCAATTTCTACGCAGCCCCTATTGCACAGTGGACAATACGGGCTGTGCAGAAAAGAAGTCAAATTATTCGTGAATATAAAATCAAATTGGAGGGAGTAAATATGTCCGGCATTTTATATCTATGTGCCACACCTATCGGCAATCTGGGAGATATTACACCAAGAGTTTTAGAAACACTAAAAGCAGTTGATCTAATTGCCGCAGAAGATACGCGCAACAGTATTAAATTGCTAAATCACTTTGATATACATACTGCAATGACAAGCTACCACGAATATAACAAAGTCGAAAAAGCCGCATATCTTATTCAAAAATTGCAAGAAGGAAATAATATTGCCCTTATTACAGACGCCGGAACACCAGCGATATCCGATCCTGGGGAGATACTTGTAAAAATGTGCCAAGAATCAGGAATAACGGTTACCTCGCTTCCTGGTGCTTCTGCATGTATCACAGCACTTACATTATCTGGTTTAAGCACAAGACGCTTTTGTTTCGAAGGTTTTCTTCCGGCAGACAAAAAAGAACGCAGAGAAATATTAGAAGATTTAAAAAAAGAATCTCGTACAATCATTCTATATGAAGCGCCACATCATTTAATAAAAACATTGGAAGACTTATACACTACCTTAGGCAACCGAAAATTAACGATCTGCCGAGAACTGACAAAACGATTTGAAACCGTTCTTCCTACAACGCTGCAAGATGCCCTTGTGCGTTACCAGCAAGAAGAACCGCGTGGCGAATATGTTCTTGTAATCGAAGGGAAAAGCCTTGCTCAATTTCAAAAAGAGCAGGAAGCAGACTGGCAGCTAATTTCTATTAAAGACCATATGCAGCTATATGAACAACAAGGCATACCACGCAAAGAAGCCATGAAACAAGTTGCCAAAGACCGCGGCATTTCCAAACGTGACGTTTACCAATATTTTTTAGAAAAGGCGTAAATAGGAGGAATAAAATTCGTTGATAAATCGTATATGTAATAATATACTTCCTAGGGAACTGCTAAGAAATAACTTTTAAACAGTTCCTAATGTCGACAATGGTTTTTATGACATTTATAAAAAGGAGTGTTTTCATGGAAAGAGTATTGGAAATTATTCAGGAACAGTTACATTTATCAGGTATTACGATCACCGAAGATTTATCCTTTCAAGATGATTTAGGCACCGATTCTGTAGATCTAATGGAACTAATTATGGCGCTTGAGGATGAATATGGTGTCGAACTTTCTTATGAGGAAATTGACAGACGTGTCAGAACAATCAGTGATGTTATTGAATATCTGCGGGAACAAGGGGCTGATATCTAAGTTTTTCACAAACACCATTTTACTGCAATACAACGACATTTCATAACATTTCTATTGCATTTTCCGAAGGAAATAGTAAAATATTATTTTTTAGGAGGTGTTTTTATGATTTGCATTGCAATTTGTGATGATGAAAAATATATATGCAATACTATTCAAACTATGCTGTCCAACTTTTTTTGCAAAAAAAATATGGAGATTACTATTCAGCAATTTTCTTCCGGAACAGAATTACTGCAATATAACAAAACTATTGATATTTTATTCTTAGATATTCAAATGGACTATATAAATGGTATGGAAACTGCCAGAAAACTGCGCAATCGGAAATTTAAAGGCTTTATAATTTTTATCACAATTCTCAAAGAAATGGTCTTTCAATCTTTTGAAGTACAAGCATATGATTATTTGCTTAAACCAATTACGGAGAAACAATTTGACAAAACAATGGAACGTCTTTTCACTTCCATACAGAACGCCAACGAAGCAAATTTACTTATTCAAAAAGGACACGAAAGCCGTATCATTTCTTTTGAAGATATCGTCTACTGCGAGATTATCGACAGGAAAGTGTATCTGCATTTATCCTCCTCAGAAATTCTTGATTTCTATGACCGTATTGAAAATTTAGAAAAAAAACTAGACAACAATTTTTTTCGTTGCCACAGAAGTTTCTTAATTAATCTAAAACATCTAAAAAGCTATAAAAATGGCATTGCCTATATGGAAAACGGACAGGAAATTCCTGTATCGCGGCTGCGAAGCAAAACCTTTTCCAATGTAATTTTACAGTATATGAAAAGTATTTCAATACATTGAGCCCGTATAGAATCCATTATAACTTTTTTCTTTGCACAAGTTTGCACATAAAATAGATTAACAGGATATATTGCGAAATCCGCGCATAGACTATAAAGAACGGCTGCTTTCAGAAATGCCAGCTTAATATATTTTCTGACTGTAGCTTTCTTTTCTTATATTATAAAAAAGCGAGGTATCGGCAAATATGATGAATTATATCTGGGGCGGTATGTTAATTATTGGTATTGTGTATGGTGTTATTACAGGAAATATGCAGGCAGTTACCGACGCGGTTTTAGAATCATCAAGGGAAGCAGTAACACTTGGGATTTCTATGCTTGGGATTGTTGCATTTTGGACAGGATTAATGGAAGTCGCAGGCGAAGCCGGCGTTATCCGTGGACTAACCAATGCCATTTTTCCCTTTATGAAATTCCTATTTCCCAAAATCCCCAAAGAACATAGAGCATGGGATTCTTTGTCGGCAAATTTTGTAGCAAATATATTGGGACTTGGCTGGGCTGCAACACCGGCTGGGCTGCGGGCAATGAGCGATTTGGAGGAATTGGAGCGGGAGCGCGGGAATGGTGAATATATGGACACAAAAACAGCTACAGCTACCTCAAGCGGTTTTATGGATTTCGGGACACGGACAGCAAGTAATGAAATGTGTACTTTTCTTGTGATGAATATCTCGTCGCTACAGCTCATACCAGTGAATATTATCGCGTATCGCAGCCAGTATGGGAGTGCCAATCCGGCGGCAGTGATTGCGCCCGCGATCGTGGCGACGTTTTTTAGTACGGTGGTAGCGGTGTTTTATTGTAAGGCAATGGGAAAAACATAGTGTAAAAATTTAGTTTTTTAAGACAATGAAAAGGATACATATGGGTATAAGCAAAAAATGAAACACGATATGTAATTGCATTATAATCAAAAGAAAATTTAAACTATAGAAAAAAGACGTGTTTGAACAGTCTGTTAATCAATGTTATACTGTAAATGTGGTATGAAATAAAATAAATTTAAAAAGACCTCTGATAAAGAAACTACTATTTCACATAATTATGTAGTCAGATATTTTGATTTAGTGGAGAAAAACTACTTGTGACTGAAAGCTTAGAAAAAGGTTTTTATGAATTTGAGAGAAAATATTTTTCTAAGTATTTTTTAGAGAAGACACGGATTTGAAATGGAATTATTACCTTATTACAAAATTAAAAAAACAAAAAACGGAAAAAGAACTTTTGTTAAAAGAATGTGTTCATAGAGAGCAGGAGTTAGAGCAGGAATATAAAAAATCAATGGACGAAAATATTTCTTTTTCAGATTATCATATTGATAGGACAATTAAAGAGAACGGAAAAATATTTGATGACGGGGCGCATATTATATATGTAAACGGAGAAATTAAGGACGATACACCATTGGGACGATTGATGTATGACTTAAGCTGTTCCAACCCGGATAATATGAATTATAAAGAATTGGCCGATCGAGCAAGATACTTTAAAAGAGATAAGGAGGGACAAAAAATTATGAGCAGAATTATGGAAGAAATTGTAAATGAAGAAAAGATTGAAGCAGCAAAGCGTATGCTGGATGATGGCGAGTTAACTATTGATAAGATAGCAAAATATTTAGCGCTTCCGAATGAAATTGTAGAGAAATTGGCAGATAGTCTGCAACTCGTGTAGATGGTCACAAGTGAATAACTGATTTTAGAAAGCAGGAAACCTTTGTATAGGAGAAATCCTGCTTTTATTATATAGATTTACTTGCTTTGGTATAATTCGACAATAAAAGAGAGGAAAAATCCATTATTATAAGATGTTTTTGACAAAGTACGTGTCACTACCTTGACACAAGGGGGGCGGCGGGCAATGAGCGATTTGGAGGAGCTTGAACGGCAGCGTGGGAATGGGGAATATATGGATACGGCGGCAGCAGGTTCTTTGGGTAGTTTGACAAATTATAGTTCGCGGACTGCCAGTATTGAGATGTGCACGTTTCTTGTGATGAATATATCGTCGCTGCAGTTGATACCAGTAAATATTATTGCATATCGCAGCCAATACGGAAGTGCCAATCCGGCAGCAGTGATTGCGCCTGCGATTGTGGCGACGTTTATCAGTACGGTGGTAGAGGTAATATATTGCAAAGTAATGGGGAGAAAATGCGATTGATGAACTTGTTAATTGATGTTATACTATTCATACAAACAGACTTAGAGGAATAGCAGACATGAAATTTGAGTGGGATGAATATAAAAATATTATAAACAAAGAAAAACATAAGATTTCCTTTGAAACGGCAGCATATGTTTTTGATGATCTGTATTATATAATTAAAGCGTCAAAAGAGTTAATTAAGAAAAATAACCACAATATATAGAATATGTATATCTGTCCTAATCACAATATATTGTACCATTCTTTTGAAAAATACCCTTTTGACGGGCTAATCATTATATTGAAATGTTTGATTTTGAACATAGTATTGATGAAGATCGGTATATTGCAATAGGCAAGGTTGGTGAGGTATTATTGTGGTATTTACGGAAAGAAAAGATACAATTCGTCTGATTTCAGCCAGACTTGCAACAAATACGGAAAGGAGCTTGTATTATGACCAAGACATTCATTATTGACAGTGGGCAAAAGCCTACAGAAGAACAACTGAAAGAAATCGAGGATGCAAAAAATAGCCCTATTATATTTGATGAGGATTGCGAGGAGTTGTCTCCAGCTATGATGAAAGCTTTTAAAAGTGCGGTTGTGCAGCGAAATCGCAAGAAAAAGGCGTAGGTGCGCCAATTGTTTATGAAATAAAGCAGTTTATGAAAGCAGGGTAAGAAAGAATATTGCTGAAGGATTTGTTGCTGCATATAATGCTAGTAGGGTTGACCAATCTCTTTTGGATATTTATTTTCGTTATTTTACAGATACATTAAATTCAGAAAGTTTAAGTGCGAAATCTGTGTAATCGAAAATCAAGTGTTCAATAGATAATTGGTGATTTGTTATCCAATATATTGAAAAGAAGATTTGTAATTTTTTGGAAAGATTATTTTAAGTAATATCCAGTGTTGCCCTAAATTTATATGTAGAAAGGTGGTAATTGGTATGTCAATATTGCAGAAACATGTGATTCAATCCCTTGATGGTTTGTCCGATGATAATTTACAGTTTTTACTTGATATGATTTTGCGTTTTATAAAACCTGATAAAATTGAGGAAGATCATAATGACAAATTAGTCATAATTAAAGACAATATTCACAGGATTGGTAGTTTAGAAGGTCAGGATCTTATTGATGCAGATTATGATATAGATGAGTGTAATGGTGAAATCGCAGAAATGTTTGGGGTAAAGATCTGAAGCTGCCGTTGCGTATAGTGGAAAGCCGTGCGAATGATTTAAAACGATATAATTAATTTTATAGTGGATTATGAAAGCAGGATCTCTTGAAACGGTGGGGTTTTGCTTTTATTATATATTTTCTTTATTTGTTGGTATAATTTGATAAATAAATGACAACATATTTCTTTTTCTCTTTTTCCCTTTATGTACACATTCCAGTTTTAAACAGAGCTTAAAAACAATTTACACATAAAAATATTATCTATATTTTATGTAGCAATAGCATGATATTACTTAAGCAATTAAAAACCCTGATAAAACATTCTTATTAAATTGCTGTTTTATCAGGATTATTTAAAAAAACGGTGTGATTTATAATCGCATAAGTAATCTATAATTTCACCAAAATTTATAATAAATATAAACACACTAATACAGTTTATCTATACAATTTATGTGCAAAACTATTAACGATTCATAATAATATTTCGGAAAAATATAATGCACTTTATGTGCACAAACGCACTTTATATAACTTAAAAACTATGCAGAATATGTAAAATAGAAATATTATTTATTTTACACTATCATAATTTTTTTTGTATTGTTATTATTTATACACAATAACAATGCATAAGAATATGCACTTTCTTTATATATAATATAGATTGTTATTTACAAAAATATTTTTATATAATATTGCAAAATATAATGCGTAAATCGATGCAGTATACAATATATTTACTTGACAATTGATTACTATCTATATTATAACATCGGTTTACAACATAAAAAAATTACTCGATTTTCTGTTCAAAATATATAATTATACATTTTAATACCTGTAAAATA
>ERZ778495.1842-NODE-1842-length-13197-cov-3.976944_pt1 | contig 13197 bp, 10 predicted proteins | sample MGYA00433100_ERZ778495 | MGnify/ENA primary metagenome ERZ778495 (study PRJEB29527, sample SAMN07138962) | mouse gut metagenome | material: feces | host: mouse | place: China:Nanjing | collected 2016-01-25 ...
ACTGTCATGCGTAGGCGAAAACCCCTCCTCCGGACTTGGAGAAGTGGTCGAACTACCCTCGCTGCGGTGGTTTGTCGGCACACAGTATCACCCCGAATACTCCAGCACGGTGCTCAACCCCAGTCCACTCTTCGTCGACTTCGTGAAGGCCGCTGCCGGATATGCCGCAGAAAAAAACACCGATAAACAATAAATCACAACACTAACACATACAGATGGACAAAAACACCCTACTGGGAATGCTGCTCATGGGAGCCGTGATATTCGGCTTCATGTGGCTCAACAAACCCTCCGAAGAGGAGCTTGCCCGACAGCGCGAGATCGCCGAACAGCAGGAGGCCGCAAGGCTCGAAGCCGCACAGGCCGCACAGGTGCTGACACTCGACAGCGTAAGCGCGGCCGAACGCGCTACTATAGCATCCACAATCCGACGCTTCGGCACAGCCGACTCGCTCACCGGAGCATACACACTCGACGCCCGTGAAGCCCACCTGACACTCTCGCCCGAAGGAGCTATCGGCGGCATCGTCGACACCGATTTCGGACCGGTAGCGGCTGCCGACATCATCGCCGCACGCTACGACGGCATACCGCAGCAGACAGCCGCAGCCGCCGTCAGCAACCTGAAACAGTCAATGGCCGCCGTCGCACGCTATCAGGGCTTCGCACGCTACCTCAAGGGAAAGGAGAGCACCGTCACACTCAGCAACCCCGACGTCACCCTCGAGATATCCACCAAAGGAGGCGCTATCAGCAAAGCATGGCTCAACAACTACAAGAGCTACGACTCCACAGCGCTTACGCTGATGGATCCGGCCACCGACGGCTACAGCTTCATGCTCACCACCGCCACACAGCGGCTCGACACACGCGAGTTCTACTTCACTCCCGTAGCCGAAGGTGACTCGGCCGTGACCATGATGCTCGATCTCGGCGACGGCGCCCGCTGGGGACTCCGCTATACACTCCCGGCCAAAGGCTATACAGCCCGCATGGAGATCGTGCAGGAGCGCATGCAGCAGATCATACCGCCGAGCGTGGCATCGATCGACTTCAACTGGCATCAGAAGATGCGCCGCGACGAAGCCGGACGCGTGTTTGAGGAACGCAACAGCGCACTCTACTACATGTTTGCCAACGGCGATGTGGAGAATCTCAGCGAGGGAAGCACCGAGCGCAAAGAGGTGAACGAACGCGTGAAATGGATCGCCTACAAAAATCAGTTCTTCACTTCGCTCATAGTCCCTGACTCCTACTTCACCACCGCTATAGTCGACAGCGAGAAACTCGACGACAACCCCGACTATATCAAGGAGATGGACACACAGGCCACACTCGAATACTCTTCGGCACAGCCCTCTCCGGCAGGATTCACATTCTTCTTCGGACCCAACCTCTATCCGCTCCTCTCCGACCTGCAGAATGACATCAATCCCGGACAAAACCTCCACCTGACCAACCTCATACCGCTCGGATGGGCGCTATTCAGATGGATCAACACCCTTATAATCATCCCCGTATTCACCTTCCTCGGCGGATTTATAAGCAACTACGGCATTATAATCCTGCTCCTGACCTTGTTCATCAAGATCATACTCTTCCCCTTCACCTACAAGAGTTTCATGTCGCAGGCCAAGATGAGAGTCCTCGCGCCTGAAATCAAGGAGATCAACGACAAATGGCCCGGACAGGAGAACGCCATGAAGCGCCAGCAGGAATCAATGGCTCTCTACAGCCGCGCCGGCGCCAATCCAATGTCGGGATGTCTGCCCATGCTGCTGCAGCTGCCGATACTCGTGGCGATGTTCAACTTCTTCCCCTCGGCCATAGAGCTGCGCGGCGAGCCGTTCCTCTGGGCCAAAGACCTCTCGGCGCCCGACGCCATAGTGAGCTGGACCTCCAACATACCGTTCATCTCCTCCACCTTCGGCAACCACATCAGCCTCTTCTGTCTGCTGATGACCGTGGTCAATATCATCTATACCCACATCAACATGCAGTCGCAGCCCGGAGGCAACTCCATGCCCGGCATGAAATGGATGATGTATCTGATGCCGGTGATGTTCCTGTTCTTCTTCAACAACTACGCCGCCGGACTCAGCTGCTACTATTTCCTCTTCCTGCTCATCACCATTCTGCAGACCTACCTGTTCCGCAAGTTTGTCGACGAAGAGAAGGTACGCGCCACCATGCGCGAGAATGCCAAGAAGCCCCGCAAGAAAGGATTCTGGGCCACAAAGCTCGAGGAAGCGCAGAAACAGCAGCAGGCCATGCTCCGCGAGCAGCAGCGGCGTGGAGGAGGCGGCAAACGCCGGTAAGACGCCACGATGCATGAACTTCGCTAACGATATAGCATTTAATCTTCAACATATAAGTAACTCGCAAAAAAATGCTCAACAACAAAATCCAGGACGCACTCAACGCCCAGATCAACGCCGAACTCTGGTCGGCCTACCTGTATCTCTCCATGTCGATGCACTTCAATGCCGAAGGACGCAACGGCATTGCCAACTGGTTTGCCATACAGTTCAAGGAAGAACAGGCTCACGCCCAGATATTCATGAACTACATCAACCAGCGCGGCGGACGCGTGGTGCTCAAACCGATCGACGCAGTGCCGACAGAGTGGGCATCGCCTCTGGCTGCCTTCGAACACACCCTGCAGCATGAAAACAAGGTGACGGCTCTGATCAACGATCTGTTCGCCCTTGCCGAACAGGAAAAAGACTACGCCACACGCGACCGTCTGGCATGGTTCGTCTCCGAGCAGGTTGAAGAGGAGGACAACTGCCGCACGCTCATCGACAAATTCAAGCTCGTGGGCGACAACGGCATGGGACTCTACATGCTCGATCAGGAACTGGCGGCGCGCACCTACACCGCCCCCTCGATTCTCGCAGCCGAGTGATCCGGCAACGATTGCCGGACCGTAAAAAGCATATCACACCATAGCAGGCCGTATCTTCGGTCTATAGACAAGGCGCTGTGTCGTTAATAAAGCCGACACAGCGCCTTGTCCATAGGGATGACCGGGATCAGCAGCCCGTAGCCGGGATACATACTCACCGGCAATAACATCAGCTCCAGCCTCCGCCGAGTGCCTTGTAGAGATTGATCAGCGCCAGATATTCGTCGCGCAGAGCATTGCTGACACCTATCTGCGCCTCGAAATAACGGCGCTGCGCGTCGAGCACGTCAATGTAGTTGAGTGTGCCGCCACGGTATTGCAGCCACGCGAGCTTCACATATTTGGCGGCCGCATCGCGGAGATCCACCTTCACACGATAGTTGTCGTGATACTTATTGTAGGCCACAATGGAGGTATTAACCTCTGTAAAAGCACCTATCACAGCCTTCTCATAGTCGAGGCGACTCTGGTCGTAGGCGGCTATCATAGCCTGATATTTGCGCTTCTTGCGTCCGAAATCAAATATCGGACCTGTGATCTGTGCGAGAGTATAAGTGAAGGGCGACTTGAAGAAATCCTTCAGCCCGTCGTTCTCCAAGCCGGGAGTAAACCCGATGCGCAGCGACGGAAAACGGTCGGCATAGCTAACACCCACGTCGGCCATAGCCGCCTTCAGACGCATCTCGGCCGCGCGCAGGTCGGGACGACGGCGTAGCAGATCGGAGGGAACTCCGGCCGGAAGCTCGGACGGCATCTCGGCGCCGAAAAGCGTATTCCGACGATCGAACACCTCGTGAGGATATTCTCCCATCAGAGTTGTCAGAGTGTTGCGCATGGCGGCCACCTGCAGTTCAAGCGCGGGCACGAGCGAGGCCGTTGTCGAATACTCCACCTTTGCCTGCTGATAGACGGTTTCGGATGTCAGTCCGCCCTCAAACCTCAGGCGAGCCTGCTCAAGCGATTCCTGACGCGTCAGCAGAGTACGCCTGACGATCTCAAGCTCGTTTTCGAGCGACAGCAGCCTGAAATAAGCCGTAGCCACCTCGGCTATCACCGTCATGCGCATGGCGCGGTAGTCCTCCACCGAGGCCGCATAGCGCGCTTTGCCGGCGTCCTTGGCGTGGATCATTGATCCCCAGAGATTCACTTCCCACGTGATCGGCAGCTTCAGATCATGCTCCGGATCCTTTTTCAGCTCTCCGCCATTGTACTTGTTGGTTTCGTAACTGTAACCCACATCTACACCCACCTTAGGCCACATCTCGGCCACAGCCACGCCATAGAGATGGCGCGCCTGCTCCACACGGGCGGCGGCCTTGAGGATATCGCGGTTATTGTCGAGCGCTATTCTCATTATCTTCGTCAGCGTGGAATCGGCATAGAACTCCCACCAGCTGATATCGGCTATCGACTGCGAGTCGACTGCGGCCGTATCGCCCGCCACGTATGCCTCAGGCATGTCAAGCCGGGGGTTGGCAAGATTCCTGGTGCCGGAGCATGATGAGGCGGCAAGCATAGCCGCAGCAACGACCGTCGTAACAATATATTTCATCATAAGTAACCTTCAAAAATCAGTTGAAATTATTTCACACCCTTAACCGCGGCGCGCCGACGGTTGAAAAGCCGGTTGACAGCCACGAAGAAGAACGGCACGAACACTATGCCGACAGTTATGGCCACTCCCATGCCGAAGAACACACCGGTGCCGATGTCGCGCCGGGCGCCCGCGCCGGGACCTGAGGCGATCACCAGCGGCACAAGGCCGAGCATAAACGCCAGCGAGGTCATGACTATCGGACGGAAACGCAGACGGGCCGCATTGAGAGCCGCTTTGACGGCATCCACGCCACGGTCGGTCTCCTCCTTGGCAAACTCCACGATCAGGATGGCATTCTTGGCCACCAGACCCACCAGCATCACCAGACCGATCTGGAAGTAGATATTGTTTTCAAGTCCGCAGATCCATATTCCGAGATAAGCTCCGACACCGGCTATCGGCAGCGACAGTATCACCGCCAGAGGCACCGACCAGCTCTCATACAGAGCCGCCAGGAAAAGAAACACGAAGAGAAACACCAGTCCGAGCACAAGACCCGTATTGCCGCTCTCATATTTCTGCTGATAGGAGAGTCCGCTCCACTCCACTCCGATATTGTCGGGCAGATGCTTGCGCACTATCTCTTCGAGCGCATCCATGGCCTCGCCTGTGCTGTAGCCGTGGGCGGCCTCGCCCGACACTGTAGCGGCGTTGAACATATTGAAGCGCCCGATCGTGCCGGGTCCTGTGGTATAGCTCGATGTGCCGAGCGACGACACCGGCACCATAGTGCCGTCGGCGCTCTTCACAAAGAACAGACCGATGTTCTCACGCCGTGCGCGGTAGGTCGCGTCGGCTTGTATGTAGACACGGTATATGCGGTTGAACATATTGAAGTCATTGACATATATCGATCCGGTAAAGGCCTTCATCGTGGAGAATATATCGCTCACGGGGATGCCGAGCATCTTTGCTCTGTCGCGGTCCACATCAAAGTAGAGCTGCGGTATGTCGGCCTGCATCGATGTCGACAGATCGGTGATGGCGCTTGCTTTCGAGGCATAGAGCTTAAGAGTGTCGACGGCACTCTGCAGATCGGCATACGAAGCGTCGGCACGGGCCTCGAGCACCATCTCGAATCCGCCCGATGTTCCCAGACCGGGAATGATCGAGGGGGAGAACACGTAGACCTTGCACTCGGGGTAGACCGACAGCGCGTCGTGCACGCGGCTGCGCACTTCGGCGATATCGCCAGACTTGCGCTCGCCCCACGGCTTGAGTATGACAGTGAGCTGCGAATGCGCCTGATTGGATCCCACGCGCGGCGACGAGCCAGTGACGTTGAGCACATACTCCACGTCGGGATCGGCGAGAAGATAGTCCATGGCTCGTTCGGTCACCTCACGCGTGCGCTCTATCGTAGCTCCTTCGGGCAGTTCAAGCTCCACGTTGAAGTAACCCTGGTCGTCCTGCGACATGAAGCTGCGTGGCATCAAAGAGTTCATCAGATAGATAAACACCAGCGCCAGACCGAAAGCGGCATACATGCGGCGCGGATGTGAAAGCGTGCGCGCTATGGCGCGTCCGTAGAAACGGTTGCCGCGCAGAAGCCACACATTTATGCGACGGAATATCTTTGCCTTGCGGCCATGCGACGGACGCAGCAGCTTGGCGCACATCACCGGCGAAAGAGTCAGAGCCACCACCGTAGAGATCACCACCGACACGGCGATCGTCACCGTAAACTGTCGGTAGAGCTGACCGGTGATGCCCGGCAGGAAGCTCACCGGCACGAATACCGCGCACAGCACGAGCGACATGGCCACAAGAGCGCTCCCGAGGTTTTTCATCGCCTTGGCGGTAGCCTCAAACGCCGATATCTTCTCGGCGTTCATTATACGATCCACATTCTCCACCACCACGATGGCGTCGTCGACCACTATGCCGATGGCGAGTATCAGACCGAGAAGGGTCAGCATATTGAGCGAGAAGCCGAATATGAGCATCACTCCGAATGTGCCCACGAGCGAGATCGGCACGGCGATGACAGGTATCAGTGTGGCGCGCCAGTTCTGAAGCGACAGGAACACCACGGCTATCACCAGCAGCAGCGCCTCGAAAAACGTGCGGTAGACATGATGGATCGACTGCTCGATATATGTCGTCATGTCGAACGGTATGCCATAGCTTATGCCGGCAGGGAAGCTGCGGGCTATCACCTCCATCTCGCGCTTTACAGCCTCGGCCACCTCCATGGCGTTGGAGCCGGGGAGCATATTGATGTTGATCACAGCAGCATTGCCGCCGTTGATACCGCTCTCGGTGGCATAGCTCGAGGCCTCAAGCGACACCCTGGCCACATCACGCAGACGTATCATCGAGCCGTCGTTATCGGCACGCAGCACGATATCCTCGAACTCTTCGACCGTCGACAGGCGGCCGCGGGCTATTATGGGCATGGTCACATCGATATCGGTCATTGGCGCCTGTCCGAGTGTTCCGGCGGCCGACTCGCGGTTCTGATCCTTCAGGGCATTCTGCACATCCTTGACCGTCAGGCCGAGATTGGCGAGCTTATCGGGCTCGACCCATATCTGCATTGCATAGTAGCGGCCTCCGACACTGCCCACACTGCCTACACCTGGAATACGGCGTATCGGGTCTATGACATTAAGGGTGGTATAGTTGCTCAGATACACCTCGTCGAACTTCGGATCATCGCTCATGACGGTGATTGTCATCAGACGGCTTGCCGTCTCCTTCGACACCGAGATGCCGTTCTGCACCACCTCGGCCGGAAGCCTCGCCTCGGCCTTCTTGATACGGTTCTGTATATCCACGGCCGCAATCTCGGGATCGACATCTATGTCAAACGTCACCAGAGCCGAAAAACCGCCCGAATTGGAGCTTGACGACGACATGTAGATCATGCCGGGGGTGCCGTTGAGTTCCTGCTCGATAGGTGTGGCCACAGCCTGCGTGACCGTCATGGCGTCGGCGCCCGGATAGGAGGCGGTTATCTTCACCACCGGTGGCACGATCTGCGGATATTGGTCGACAGGGAGCATCACCAGACCTATAAGACCGATGATGAATATCACGATCGATACTACGATCGAGAAAACGGGGTGGTCGAGAAAGAAATTCCTGCGCATATCAGCCCTCCTTTCCCGGCGCCGGCACGCTGTCGGCCGGCATATTGACATTGACAGATGCAGCCACGGAGTCGGCGGGCGCCACGATGGCGTCGACCTTCATGCCGTGCGACAGCTTGTGGTAGCCCTCCACCACTATTTTCTCACCCTTGGCGAGGCCGCGCTCCACAATTATATTGTTGCCTGTCTGCGGACCGATCTCCACGAAGCGCTTCTCGACAACTCCGTCGGGACGCACCACAAACACGTAAGCGCCGTTTTTCTCTATCACAAGAGCCTTGTAGGGGATCTCCACCGCGTTCTCGCGCACATCGAGGAGCACCCTCACTTTGGTGAACTCTCCCGGCAGCAGGCTGCGGTCGGGATTGGGCATCTCTGCGCGCACGGAGAATGTTCCGGTCTTGGGATCGACCTGCGGATCAGCGAAATCCACCAGTCCCTGATAGGGATACTGCGATCCGTCGGCCAGCGTCACGGTCACAAACGAATTCCATTTGCGGTTAGGATCGTTGCTGCCGAGATTCACATTGCGGTCTTTGCCTCGCAGATAGTCGAGAGCGGTCATGGAGAAGTCAACGCGAACAGTGTCGCTTTTCACCACGGTGGCCAGCAACGACTTGCCGCCCGACGGACCGACAAGAGTGCCTATATCGGCCACACGCTCGGATATATATCCGGCGATAGGCGACGATACCCGGGTGTAGCTCAGCGTCAGCTCAGCCTGTGTGAGATCGGCCTGACTCACAGTGACCTCGGCCATGGCCGACTCATAGGCGGCGGTGGCATTGTCGAGATCGAGCTGCGAGGCCGCGTTCTGGGCATACAGTGGGGTTATGCGGTCGAGATCGTGCTTGGCCTTGCGAGCCTGCGCCTGCGCCTTGTTGAGTATGGCACGGGCCTTGTTGACGTGAGCCTGATACACCTTCGGGTCGATTATGAAGAGTGTCTGACCCTTGTCGATATGCGATCCTTCCTTGAAACACATCTTTTCGAGGTAGCCCTCCACACGGGCATGTATCTCTACAAACTGCTGGGCGCGGATGCGGCCCACATACTCGCCGTAGATATTTACGTCGCCAGTGGTGACGGTCTCCACCTCCACCTTAGGCAGAGGCGGCTCCTGGGTTTTGGGGCGCAGAAGGAAACATAGCGCCGCCACCACAATGAGCAGCACCAGTATGATCGAAAGCCATGCACGGCGTTTCTTGCGTGTTCCGCCGGCCTTGCGCAACAGAGATTTCATGCTGAATTGTCCTTTATTTTCCATCGCGTCAATAAATAATGTTTTGTTTTTGTGATTAATGGAATTACGGAGAACTCTACGAACTCGCCGCTCGTCTATGTTCTCTCAACCATATATAACACCTGAAACGACGTATTGTTTTAGCGGAAACCGCCTCAAGTCAGATAACAGATGTTAAACAACATCAACAAAACGCAAAGCGGCGCTGCATCGGAGTCACCCGACACAACGCCGCCAATAGGGCAAGAATTCCGGCTGACCTCAGTCAGCTATTTTTTTATATATCCTCATGGTGAGAAAGCACTCACTGCGAGACACACCGTCCTTTGGGTGCTTCTTATTGCAGTTCCCGGCGCCGGCGCTCGCTCTCTTTGCGGAGCGACTCCTCGAGGCTGTTGAGCTCCTGCTTCTGCGAAGGCGTCGGATCATTCTGTATCAGAGTGACGGCATTATTGCTACGCTTGACCGACACACCCTTTTTAGCCGTCCACTGACGGCGCAGTTCACCGGCCTTTTTGCGCGCCTCGGCGGCCTGACGCCGGGCTTCGGCAGCCTGTCTGTGGGCTTCGGCAGCCTGTCTGCGCGCCTCGGCGGCCTGACGGAGCATCTCGTTGTAGCTTTCACCACTTACGGAGATGTCAGATGAATAGACCGAAACCGACTGAGTGTCGTCGGCAACCGCGCTCGACGATGGCTGCTGCGAGATGAGCAACAGACGCTTGCGCCCTTTGAGCGACAGGCTGTAGTTGGTGCGCACTCCGGCGTCATCGAAGCTCATCACCAGTTTTTTGGAGTCGAGCGAATACATGCCGGCCTCCTTCTGATGAGTGATAAGCCGTCGACGCACGTTTTCGGCCGATGCAGGCTGAAGATATATGCGGTAGCGTGCGTTTTTGATACGTCCGGTCATATTGTCGCGGTTGACCACGGCGTTGACGTCGGCGCTCGGCGACGCGCTGGCCGTATTGATAAGATCCTGATGCCATTGTTTCTGCGCTGAGGCGGCGAAGCAGAGCGCGACACACGCCACGAGCGACATTATCGTTCTTTTCATGTTCGTATTCATTGTATTTCGTACAGTTCTATCCGTTGCAGTTCCACTTCGAGATCCATCTCCCCCACTTCGATGATGGTCCGCGCGATCTCTTCATCGACAATTCCCGGGTTGTTCACACGGTGACCGTCGCGTATGACGTAGACCTCTTCGGTCAGCGAGGAGCAGTCGGCCATGACTCCGGCCATCATCATGTTGTCGGACGATGTATGGCGCATGGCGCTCAGGCTTACAAGAGCCATTGCGGCAGCCGCTGCGACCGAACTGATCCACACCACTGCCCTGTGGCGCGGCCGCGCCGACGGGAGCGGGGCGGTCATGCCGGAGGCATACCATCCGAACATGGAGCGGTAGCGCTCCAGACGCCTCGGCAGACGCGGGCTGGATGCATAGAACCGCTCGAGCGCTTTCTCCTCCTCGATAGTGGTGAAACCATCAAAAAAGCGCTGCAGCAGTCGGTCGATGTCGTTGATATTGATGTCAGTCATAGATTCGTGTATAAAGTTGGCGGACCCGTCGTCGCGCACGCGAGAGAGCCGTGCGCACAGCCCCGGGAGTGGATGATGATATGGAGGCTATCTCTTCAATTTCCATGCCGTCGATATGCCGCATCCGCAATACGGCCTGCTCCACACCGGGCAGCATGTCGATGGCCTGCATCAGTGCCTGGAAATCACGGCCGTCGGCTTCGCCGTCAAGAGTGCGTTCGGCTTCGCTTATGTCGGCGTGAGGCCTCAGACTCCTCAGGCGGTTGAGACACACACGCCTGACAGTCACTATGGCCGGGGCGTCGAACGACGAGTAGCCGTCGAGACGCTCGCGGTAAAACCACAGCTTCAGCATCGCATCCTGCACAGCATCGTCAGCGTCGTCGGGATCGCCCAGCAGGCGGCGCGCCTCGCTGACAAGGCGCGGCCGCACACGTCGGGCTTCTTCTTCAAAACGATCTCTTTCCATGCGGGTGTGATGATACTGATGGCTGCCGACTCCGGATCAGGCGTGAGAGAGATTCACCGGCCTGTCTTGATGTTTTCGGTGTAAGCACCTCTCTTGGTGACCATCCCTGGCTTTGAATAGCAGTTTATCTCGGCCATGGTGCTTGTGCAGGTGGCATCCAGCTTTCTTACGGCATAGCATTCCACTTCGCCCGACGACGACGCTTCCACCGTCAGGTCCATGGCTTTGAACCCCTTGGCCTTGACTTCGGAGGTGCTGCCCGACGTGATCTGCACCGTGCGTCCTTTGCCGGCAACTATAATGTCGCCCGACGAAACGGCTCTCACGGTGACCACATCGGATATCAGATCGTCGACACTGACGTCGCCGCTCGAACGGCTCTCTACTATGGCATTGTCGGCCGAAACGTTGCCGGCCTTGACGTCGCCCGACGACGTTGACACGACCGAGATGCTCGCCGACAGCACTTTGCCGGCCTTGACATCGCCGCTCGAATTGGCCAGCATCGACGCCGACTGTGAAGCCTTGACCGAAGTGACCGACACATCGCCCGAAGAGTTGCTGCCGAGAGTGACATTGCCTCCTGTAACGCTTGTGGCCGACACATCGCCCGAAGAGTTGGTGATGAGCTTCACGTCGGCTTTCGAGGCGTCGACCGCTCCCAGCTTTATGTCGCCCGAGGAGTTGGTGATGAAGGAGTAATTCACTGCGCCGGCGAGATTTGACTTGATTTCGATATCGCCTGAAGAATTGGTCATGAACTCGTTGACCGATCCGGCCGGAGCGCTGACTATCATCTTGGCGGTCCAGCGGCCGCTGATGAGGAGGTCGCCGTTGTTTTTCCATGCGACGGAGAGCGTTTTGCGCGTTGACGTCACCTGCATGTAGTCAATGAGATTGTCGGGAGCGTAGAGCTTCACGCTTTTGGGGCCTACGGTATACTCAATGTCGATAGAGGTGTTGGTGACGAGCTTGTTGAAATCCGGGCAGGTGACCACACGTGTCACATACTTGTCGGAGGGCGTCACTTTGATGACGGCTGCGGCGGGGAGAGTGGCGATGATGACAGCCAGAAAAGCGGCTGCAAGAGGTTTGATTCGTATCATAAGAGTGATAGTGATATTTTTTGCTTTGATTTTCGCGCTCTTGCAGAGCGGCGGAGAAGGTTCCATGGCGCCCTCTCCGGCCGCGATCCGCAATTCCGTAAAAATCGGGGTATGAAAAAAGCTGTTCACCCCTATGACACATCAGGGCGGCGAAAAGTTACATCGCCGCCCTGTTTTTTCTGAAAAAATTTCCGACATGCCGGAGCACGTCATGAGTCACGTCATGTCGCGCTCAGAAATCGTAGCCCACGGTGGCCGATATCAGGCGGCCGCGCTTCACTCCGAAGTCGCTCTTGGTCAGCCGCACTATGCCATAGCTGAACGATGCTCCGACGTAGTAGTGCCCCCACATGTAGCCGAGTCCGGCGCGGACGTCGAGGTCGGTGCCGTAGTCGCCGTAGAGCGGGCGGGCTGTGGTGCCCTGGAATATCTTTGTGGGGCCGTCGCAGCTGAAGTGGGTGTAGAAACGGAAGTCGAACTGCGGGCCGGCGAACACCCTGAACGATCGGCGGCCGCGCCATGTATGGCTCCAGCCGAAATATATGGGCACACGCATGCCGATAGTGCCGAGCGTGGCCTCGGTTATGCCTACTCCGGCCGGCTCGGGCTTTATGGAGCCGGTGGTCTTGAGATGATTGTAGTAGACCTCCACGTTGGGCTCCAGATACCACCGCTCGCGTATAGGCATGTGGTAGAGTCCGCCGACACTTATGTCGGGACCTATGGCTCCGCTCGCCAGCGGTATGCGGGCATACTTCACGTGAAGCGGGAAAGCCACCGACGCCGAGGCTCTGACTCCCCACCATGGCAGAGTGCCCCGCCGGTAAAGCTCTTCCGGGTTGAAATCTATGGCCGACGCCGCCACGGCCACGGCCATGCAGCATATCGCTGTCATAATTCTCCTGATCATAGCTATACTGGTCATTATCGTGTCCACTGTAAGAATAAATCCCGGAGGCCTCACATGGCCGCCCTGAATTAATGGATGTTGACACATCACGTTCAATTCCGCAAAGTTAGCAAAAATTCATCATTCGCAACAAAATAATCATTAACTTTGCACTCTTGTAGATAATCCAACAATAAAACCGCATAATTATGTCAATCGACAGCATCATCGCCCAGGCTGTGGCCAAGGCCGTCAAACAGCTCTACGGCTTCGACGCGGCGCCCGGATCGATCATACCGGCGCCGACACGCAAGGAATTCGAAGGCAACCTGACCGTTATGGTGTTTC
>ERZ778495.1848-NODE-1848-length-13171-cov-6.794373_pt1 | contig 13171 bp, 10 predicted proteins | sample MGYA00433100_ERZ778495 | MGnify/ENA primary metagenome ERZ778495 (study PRJEB29527, sample SAMN07138962) | mouse gut metagenome | material: feces | host: mouse | place: China:Nanjing | collected 2016-01-25 ...
GCCATTTGTAGCCTATCGGAGCGCATGGACTATAATACGCTCCGTTCAAAAAACGGGTTTTCATTGCCGCCTTGACTTTTTTGCTGGTCTGACGAGCGTGCATTTCGTTGAGGATGTTGAGGAACGGCGCGATCTCGCTTTCGCCTTTCTCGCTGTCCACACCATCGCTGACCGCGATATATCTCACTCCTTTGGACGGGAAATAGATGTCGGTGTATTGACCCGTGAGGACATAATTTCTGCCGAGCCTTGACAGGTCTTTCGTGATAACGCAGTTGATTTTTCCGTCCTCGATATCGTCGATCATACGCTGAAAGCTTGGTCTGTCGAAATTCGTGCCCGACCAGCCGTCGTCAACATATTCGCCTATTATATTCAGATTCTGCTCTCTGCAATATTGAGTAAGCATATCACGCTGTGTGGAGATGCTGCCGCTCTCGCCTTTCAGCTCGTCGTCGCGGCTAAGTCTCAGATAAAGTGCCGTGTTATATTGTTGTTTCATTAAATTAACCTCCTCGTTCCGAAACAACCCGCATTACAACACATTGCTTTCAACAACACTATACCATAATGCGGGCGTGATGTCCAGCGGTTTTTTGAGAAAATTATCCCGCCGTCTGGGTGCGTTTCTCGTATCTGATCGCGCTCTCCACAAGGTCAATTGCGGTCACTTTTGTTTCGGCGAAGTGCTCCTTAATCTTTATTTTTGTCTTGCCGCTGATGTAGTACAGCACGTTATCTATCACGGAAAATCCGTCTTTGACTGGTGTATTTTTTTCAAGTTTTGCTTCGGCTCGTCTGCTGAAAAACAGCAGACAGGACTTGAAAAATATTCTCATTCTGTTAAATTTGGTCATATATCATCCTCCATAAAATCGTAATCATCTATCGCGTACTCGCCAACAATTGTATCGTCCGTGCCGCCCTTTGCGGATAATTTTCGCTCCGCAAACTCCCGATTACTTCTCGCAATCAGATCGTCAAGATTGATTTTTCCGCGCGTTCTGTGGACATTTCTAATTGCTTCTTTGCGATATTCCTCCATCACTTTCGGAGATATATCCACTAATTCCGATAGGATCATGATGATCATTTCGACCTCAACAGCGTAACGGAAAAGCCCCTTTGAGATTTTCGTAACACCTGCCTCGCTGCCCTTGACGATCTCTCCGGCAAGCTCCTTTGCGATAATATTTTTCTGTCTGCCAAGCTCCAAGTCGGAGACATATTTCTGAATTGCCGCCGCGATAAATTCCGAGCGCGACCTTGAATGTTTCGCCGAATATTTGTCGCAAAGCTGCAATGTTTCATTATCTAAGCTGATTCCGATTTTATTTGCCATTCAACCTCTCTTTCCTGCGGTATGACCTTTTTGTGTCACCGCATTTCCCATTGTTGTCGCGTTTACGGTGTTTTTTCTTTCGAAGTGACACCTATGTTTCATACTTTTGCTTATCTTGACATCAAACTTCACCTCCCACAAATGGCTTTACAATGCGGTCGGCTTTGCCGTCCGCTGTGACCGCGACACCGTCGCTTTAACCTGCATCAGAATAATGCGCTCCAATTTGCCCGAATTTGCCGTGAAATATCTGCGTCGTCATCCTGCAATTTGCCTTTTATATCGTCTTTCCCAAACTCGCACGGAAACGGCTCAAATTTCGATCCGAATTTGCTTGGCGAGGTGTTACCCTACTCGGCTGAAAACCTCGCTCAAATCGGCGGAAATTCGCCTAAACAGCCGTCACTATTTTAAGGTGGTGCCGTCACTTCCCAAAGAGCCGTCACTATCGCCATACCGCATTGTCAAAGCATTTGCAAGTTGTGGAGTGACGGCAGTGACGGCTATTTCTACCCACAGCGAGCAGCCGTCACTGCTGTCACTTTCGCAGTTATATTTCAGAATTAGAAACCGCTGACCGCACGAGCGTTTTATCTCAAAGGTCACTCCGAAGCCTTTCAGCTCTATTCCGTGCTGAACAAGATTTTGAGTTATCTTATTTGACGGAATTTCAACGCCAAATTGCATTTTCAACTCTCCGACTAGCATGGTAGCCGAGCCTTTGAAATAATTTTTCTCCAACATAAAATCGTGCATCATGAAAGAAAAAATATCGCGCGGCTTAGGAGTTATTTTTTCCTCGGCGACCCAACGAGCGCCGTTGCGTTTTAAATGCAGTTCGAGATTTTCGATATCGCGTCCCACACAATGCAGAACCACCTCGCCGCTGCCTCGCTGCCTTTCGATCATCACCATGCTCCCGTCAACACAACCGCTGATGCCCGTTGTTCCGGATATCATGTTGAACGGATCGTTGTCGCGGCACTTACGGGTATGATGAACTAACAGGATCGCAATCCGCAGCTTGTCCGCGAGATTTTTCAATATCGACAGCTCCTTGTAGTCGGAAGCGTAGCTTGATTCATCACCCGAACGGATTTTTTGTAGAGTATCGATGATGATTATTTTCAGATCCGTGTGCTGTGACTTGAAGTTTTCGATCTGCTTTTCGAGAACACCGCCGAGCGTTCCTGCCATGATAGCAAAGTGCAGATTTTCACTTGGTTCGCTTGTCAGCTCAAATAAGCGGTTTTGGATTCGGTTGTAGCTGTCCTCCAAGCAGAGGTAGAGCGCCGTGCCGCGTTTGGTTTCCCGTCCGAGCAACTGTTCTCCTTTCGCAATACTTAGTGCCACGTCGAGAGCCAACCATGACTTCCCGACTTTCGGTGCTCCCGCCAAGATAAACAGTCCCGTTGAGATCATTCCATCAACGCAGAATTCGATCGGCTTGAGCGGTGTGGTCATCAATTGTTCGCAGTTTACTGTTTTGAGTTCGTTCAATAAGTTGTCCTCCTTTTTGATTCTAATTTTGGGGAGAATAAAAATATATTAGCACAATTTGATTGATTTGTAAATGTGAAATGAAACCTCTCATTTTTTTAAGAGTTCCATTTCACACATTGACAAATCAACAGGTTTATGATACAATATATTGGGGTGTGGCTTTATGAATATTAAAGATGGTCTTTATCTTTTCCCCGATGGCGAAAAGTTTTCGTTGTATGGGGTATACTTATGTAGCTTGATAGATCTTGGCACAGCGAACGCAGGAGAACTGCTGATTGAATTTCTTGATTTTGATTTTTCGAAACTATTTTCTTTCGTCAAAGATACAGGTTCATTCAGCGGAGATGAAGGCTATAACATAATAAACGATTTTGGCAAGAACTCGGCAACATCGTTTTTGATAAAACTTATGACGGAGCGCGATTGGGCAAAAGCCTATGACAATACACCAGAGAACTGGGGCGATGAGTACAAGACTTTAGCGGCACGAACTTTGGATTCTATTATTTCAACACACCAAAATGTATGGGTGCTTGCCGACTACTATTGTGGTCGCTTTGGCTCTGTGGAGGAGCGGTTTGATCATTTCCACGCGTTAAGTGAACCGTTTACGTCTATGGTGGTCGAGGAGATCATCAGCGCAAGGAAGCCGGGCAGGGACTTTTTTGGCGCGCCGAGTGAAAATGACTATTGCTTTCCGTATACACGGGTGTACCGATTCACGGATTTAGAGAATTATGCTCAGTTCGTCTTTTTGAATATGATGCAATACAATTATAATTTCTGCAAATGTAACTATTGTTACAGCTTTTTCATTCCGAAAACGAAAAAGTTCACGCGGTTTTGTGATCGGATCGATCCCAAGAGCGGGAAAACCTGCAAAGATGTAGCACCGACTGTTTACAGAAATGATGATATAAACTCGAATAAAATATTAAAGCAATACAACCTTGCCGTTCGCCGCAACTATATGCGGATGTGTCGCGGTGAGGAACGCATATCCGGAGAAAGTGCCGACAGATATAGAGCCACAGATATATTTTGAGTGGCGGGATCGTGTTCTCAAATCTATGCGGCTTTGGAAGGACAGGCAGATTTCAGACGAGGATTTCGTGAAGGATATCAATGAGCTTGATTAGTGTATAATTTATAAATGTTGCTATTAAGCTTTAATGTCGAGAGGAGTTCAGGTTCGTTCCACATCAAGCATCTCAGATATTTTATTACCCGATTGGAGTAGCCATTTGGGCAACTTGTTTTTCCATTGAAAATATATTTTGTGCATTGTATGTTATTTAAGAAGACAGCTCATTATATAATAAAAATATCGAACGCATGGTTACAATTTAGATAACATGATATAAAGCCCCAATTTCATTTTCACTTCAAAGCTTAAGGGCTCTGTAAACGCAGAGCCCTTAATAGTTTTCAAAAAACAAGTTATAAAAATCAATTTGATTTCTTTTTCTTTCTCGCAACTACAACCGTACATGTGGCAATTCCCGCAATTCCCGCGACAACTCCCATTCCGTTGACACCGGTGTTGACATTTGCCATATCGTCGGCATTCATTATTTTCCCGTTGGAATATTTAGCAACAACTTTGTCGCCGTTCTTTAGGGTAACGGATTTCAAAACAAATGCCTTATCGTTGCTCGTGCCGAATCTCACATCGAACATATCATCCATTTTTGCAGTCATATCATAAGTAAACGTTGTGTTGTTCTTTATGACATTATTGTCGAAATCCTTTACCCAACTTTGTCCATCGTCACTGAGCAGCTCCTCGCAGAAGTGGATAGTATGGCTTTCATTGCCGTCATGCTTTACGACAGTCTGCGCCGAGGTCCAGCCCTTTGCGTTTTCGGGAATAGCGGCAATAATTTCATAGGTTACGGTCAGGTCTTTCCCATCAAGAGCTGCTACGTCAACTCCGGCGTCGGCGAGCTTCCACTTGTCCATTACTTCCCCGCCGTCCGACCAAATATCAAGCTCTTCGCCTATATTTCCGGCATTATCATCAACGACATCTTCGCCGGGATTTACGACATTAATGCTTCCGTCACTGTTATAAACGGCAATGACGGTATCGTCGTATTTTAGTGTAACTGATTTTAATACAAACGCTTTATCGTTGCTCGTGCCAAATCTGACCTCAAATGCGTCGTCAAGCGTACCGGTCATATCGTAAGTAAACGTTGAGTTGTTTTTTATAACATTGTTTTCAAAATCTTTTACCCATGTCTGACCCTCATCGCTGAGCAGCTCTTCGCAGAAATGGATAGTATGTTTTTCTCCACCGTTATATTTTACGACCGTCTGTGCATTAGTCCACTCTTTTGCGTTTTCGGGTACCGCCGCCTCAACCTCGTAAGTTGCTGTCAATGTCTTACCCTCATATGCCGCTATATTAACGCCCGCATCGGCAAGAAATCCTTTAGTTATTACTGTGCCTGCTTCCGACCAGATATCAAGCTCCTTGCCTGTATTTCCGGCATTGGGATCAACGTTGTCACCGATGTTAGTGTCACCTTCATTTCCTCCGCCGCCGATATTCTCAACGGGATTTTTTGCGGTAGTAGCTTTATCCGCTCCGCTGTACGAAGCGATCTCCTCGCCGTTTTCATCGTCATACAAAGTGACGGATTCCAGAACAAATGCTTTATCGTTGCTTGTGCCGAATCTTACATCAAACATATCGTTTAATGTTGCGGGAACCTCATAGGAAAATGTTGAGTTATTTGTTATAATATTGTTTTCAAAATCCTTTACCCATGCCTGACCCTCATCATCAAGCAGCTCTTCACAGAAGTGGATAGTGTGTATTTCATTATCGACATCTCTTGCTTTGCCGTTATACTTAACAACTGTCTGTGCGGAAGTCCAGGCCTTTGCGTTTTCGGGGATCGCCGCCTTGATCTTGTAAACTACGGTCACGGGTTTACCCTCATATGCGTTGACGTCAACGCGCGCGTCTGCGAGAGTCCACTTAGTCATTATACCGCCAGCATCCGACCAGATATCCAGTTCGCCTCCCGTGTTTCCGGCATTTGGATCATCTTCCGGTTTTTCACCCGGGTTTTCGACCTTTATGGTTCCGTCGTCATTATAAACAGCGATAATAGTATCGCCGTCTTTTAAGGTAACGGACTTTAAAACAAACGCTTTGTCGTTGCTTGTACCAAACCTTACCTCAAACTTATCGTCCATTTTTGCGGTCATATCATAAGAAAAGGTTGAACTGTTGGTTATAACATTGTTTTCATGTTCTTTGACCCAGCCTTGATTTGGATCGTCAAGCAATTCCGCACAGAAATGTACGGCATGGCTCTCTCCACCGTCATACTTTACGACCGTCTGCGCGGAAGTCCAGCCCTTTGCGCTTTCGGGAACAGCCGCCGCGATCTCATAGGTGACGGTCAAGGGTTTATCCTCATATGACTTAACGTTTACTCCCGCGTCGGTAAGTATCGAACTTGTCATTACCGTCCCGGCGTCTGACCAGATATCAAGCTCTTCGCCGGTGTTACCCGCGTTTGGATCGTCCTCTTTATCTCCACCGGTATTTTCGGCTTTTATGCTGCCGTCGGAATAAACGGCAATAACCGCATCGCCGTCCTTTATTGTAACAGTTTTTAAAGAAAACGCAGCATCGTTGCTTGTGCCGAATCTGACCTCGAACGCGTCGTTTAATTGGGCGGTCATATCATAAGTAAAGGTCGTTTTATTCGTTATAACATTAGTGTCGTGATCATTGACCCAGCCCTGCCCCGGATCGCTGAGCAACTCTTCGCAGAAATGAACAGCGTGACTTTCACCGTCGCTATATTTTACGACCGTTTGTGCGTTAGTCCAGCCCTTGGCATCATCGGGAACATTCGCCGCGATCTCATATGTAACGGTTAAGGATTTCCCCTCGTAATCTGCAGTGTTAACGCCCGCGTTGGAAAGAAGTTGCTTGGTCATTATCGTTCCGGCTTCCGACCAGACGTCGATCTCCGCGGCGGAAGACATCACGGATACTATCGACACAGTGGATACTACCAAAGACGCAGCCGCAACACCGGATATGATTTTCTTCATTTTCATAAATAAGTTCCTCCTACTATAATATATTTGTCGGGTAAATCCATGACAAGCCAGCCATGGTTTACACGCTCTTGTTACTTAAGCTATAATGAAAGCAGTGATTGGACTGACGAGTTCCTCCTTGGGACACCACGCCCGTTTTTGAGACTGTCATCCATGCTTTCATTACAGCGTTCGATTTTGCAGGTAGAGCCTGTTGCGCAAATGTCCTGTTTGCGCCCTTATGCGCTCGCATCACTCAGTAGACAGAATAAGTAATGAGTAAAGTGTGGATTCACCCGATCACAAATTCTATAATTAGGAGAAATGTTATGAACGCAGTAGGTATCGACGTATCCAAAGGAAAGAGTATGGTTGCGATTGTACAGCCCTTTGGGGTTGTCGTGGCAGAACCCTTTGAGGTTTCGCATAACGGGCAAGCGCTGAGCGAGCTCGTAGAGCGAGTGAAGCGCTTGCCCGTTATGCGAAGGCAGTCATGGAGTACACCGGCACATATTATGAGCCAATTGCCAACGCACTCCACAACGCGGGTATATTTGTTTCCGTAGTTAATCCCTTGCTAATTGACGACTACGGTACAAACCGTGTCAGAAAAGTCAAGACCGATAAGAAGGACGCATTTAAAATTGCAAATTACGCCCTTGATAAATGGACTCAGCTTCGCGAGTACATACCCGCCGAGGATACGCGCAAAACGCTTAAAGTCCTTAATCGGCAGTATACTCAGTACAACAAATTGCTCATCATGCAGAAGAACAGTTTAATTGCTCTGCTTGATTCCTGTTTCCCAAACGCAAATACATTGTTTTCATCTCCTCGCAGGGAATCCGACGGTCACGAAAAATGGGTAGACTTCGTGCTGCAATTCCCACATTTAAATACCGTTTCAAAGCTCTGTCCGTCAATATTTAAAGCCAAATATCAGAGTTGGTGTAAAGCCAATCACTACAAATACAGCGAAACCAAGGCGACACAAATTCACGCCTATTCAAGGACACAGGTAAGTTCGCTGCCGATTACGGACGCTATGATGAAAGCTGTAGAATTATCCGCAGCGCTGCTTAATTCCACGCTTGAAACGCTCGCCGCCATCAGAACCGAAATGGACAAGTTGTCGTCAACACTTCCCGAATACGAAACCGTTATGAGCCTGTACGGCGTAGGTCGAGTTATGTGTTCGCAGCTTATCGCTGAGATTGGCGATGTCAGACGTTTAAAATGTTCAAAATCGCTCGTTGCAATCGCGGGTATTGATCCTCCGCCCGATCAATCGGGGCAGCACGATTCTAAATCTCGAAGCATATCCAAACGCGGCTCTCCGCTGCTGCGCAAAACTCTTTTTCAGATCATACAGGTGATCCTTCAGAAACAGCCGGTCAATGAACCTGTATACCAATTCCTTGATCGCAAACGCTCCGAGGGCAAGCCATACAGGGTCTACATGATTGCCGCCGCAAATAAGTTCCTCAGAATCTATTACGCCCGTGTCATGGAAGTTATAAGCTAAAGAGTTACACAAAATCTGTTTAATTTTCAGGCTGCCAAAAAAAATTTTTCTTCTTTGGCGGCGCTTTTGTTATACCCCTTTTTTGCCTTTGTGAAAATTTGATGAAATCTTCACTTTGCCCCTTGACTTTTATTTGCAGGTCTCATAAAAATTTATCGAGAAAATGTCCGCTTTCAGCCTTTTTAAAACTCTCTGTTTATGTTTAAAGTATACAATAAGTTTTAAACACTGTCAAGGCAATACGTTTAATTTGACCAAAATATGTGCATATGCATAATTTCTGAAAAAATTTTGTGCATTTCCATTAAAAATATTGACATTTTTAACTTTTTAATGTATAATTATATTACTGAATTATTCTGTTTCGCTTGTCAATGCGAACGGCATCACAAGGATCCACAGTTCCGAAACATACTTATTATAAATGCGGAGGTGCAGTGAAACTATGAAAAAATCCGTTACAGTTCAGGATATAGCCAACTCTCTGAATATGTCGAGAAATACCGTTTCCAAAGCCTTGAACGGAAAGCCTGTTCCGATCAAAACAAGAAATGCCGTTATAAATGCGGCAATCGAAATGGGATATAAAAGTTACAAGATTGCCGCCACAACAGACACGTCGCTTAATCAGAAAAGATTTGCGATCCTTTCTTCGCGGCTTTTAATGAGCATAACATATCATTCGTACATTTTAAAGGGCATAGAGGACAGCCTTAACGAATATGACATTGAGCTGGTGCAGTTCAGAATTACGGATACCGCCTCATTCAACAAGTTTAAACGGTATCTCTCGGATTACAACGTTGACGGGATAATATGTATAGAATTTTTTAACTGCAATTATATTGCCGAGCTTCTGGAAATGGGACAGGCGTTTGTTTTTATGGATTTTCCGCTTACCGACATTACGCCGAAAGGAAGATATGACATTATACTCCCCGAAAGCATGGATACTATTAAGAGTTTTTGTACGCAGCTTATTCAAAAGAAACAGTGCCAAAGTTTCGGATTTGTGGGAGATTATATGCACTGTCGTTCGTTCTATGAGCGCTTTATGGGAATGCGCGAGGCGCTTTTTCTGTCGGGACTTCCGGTTGACCTTCGGTATTCGATAACATATAATGACTCCGAACCGTATGATGTGCAATCGCTTACAAAAGCTATCGAAGTATTGCCAAAGCTGCCCGACTGCTTTGTCGCGGCAAATGACGCTATCGCAGTAAATCTGCTTAACGCATTGACAGATCTTGGAAAAAGCGTCCCTAAAGAAATCAAGATCATAGGCTACGATAATATACCGGATTCCAAGAAAACAAATCCTCCGTTGACATCAGTCAATGTAAATAAGACGGCTATCGGGCGGCGAATGGTGTCGCTGCTGTTTGAACGGCTCGCCAATCCCGCTCAGGTTAATCAGATCGTATATGTTTCGTCAAAGGTCATCGTTCGTTCCACTACCTGATGACCAAGCGCCACAGAATCAATATCGCAGTTTTCAAAGACTGCGGTAATTTTTTTTAAAACAATTTTCCATGTTTTTTAATGAAATTGTATTGCCGATATGTGTATTATAAAGATATTACTAGATTTTATTTTGTTCAGCATACCCGTAAAGATGATTGATAATATTCCATGTTTTTTTAAATGTCAATTTATGATGAGAAAATGCACAAATATTTTTTGGAAATTGTGCAAATGCACAATTTTTAGTTAATATGCGCCTTTTATCTTGACAATGTTTAAAATTCATTGTATACTTTAGACAGAAACAAGACGCATTTGGTTAACCGAAAGCAACCCCAATTTCCGGAATCTTACATTAAATTACCAATTTTATGTTAGGAGGATCAATATGAAAAACGGCGAAACTATTCCGCAGAAGCGGATAAAAGAAAAAAAGCCGTTCGCGGTTAGAATGAGGCATTTTAAGGATAATTGCCCGTACCTAATTATGCTTATCCCGGCGGTAGCGGTCGTGTTCCTGTTCTGCTATTTGCCAATATACGGTATTCTGATCGCGTTTCAGGACTTCGTACCGGGTGATAGCATCTTGTCCGCAGACACTCATTGGGTAGGATTTGACAATTTCATCAGATTTTTCAACGATCCGCAGTTCTGGCCTTTGATGAAGAATACGTTTCTGTTGTGTATAATCGGATTTGTTATTGGGTTTCCGCTTCCGATCATCATTGCACTTATGCTCAACTCTCTTAGGAAAAAGCGCGCGGGAAAGGTTCTTCAGACGATCTTCACAGCGCCGCACTTCATCTCTTTGGTCGTAATGGTCGGAATACTTACGCTGTTCTTCGGGCGCTACGGTCTGATAAACAACATTGCCGCGGAGCTTGGCGGCGAACGAATATCCTACTTTCTCGAAAGCTCGGCGTTCAGACCGCTGTACATTTTATCAAGCAACTGGCAGGATTTCGGGTGGAGCGCGATAATCTACATCGCGGCGCTGTCCAATGTAGACCCACAGCAGCACGAGGCAGCGATACTTGACGGCGCGTCGCGGTTTCAGCGAATTATTCACGTCGATCTTCCCGCAATAATGCCGATGGTAAGCGTAATGCTGATAATGTCGATCGGCGGACTTATGGGCGTAGGATACGAAAAAGCGCTCCTTATGCAGACCGACGGCAACCTTGCGGTAAGCGAGCTGATATCCACATACGTTTACAAGCGCGGACTTACCGGACTTCCCGATCAGGGCTACGCAACGGCGATAGGACTTTTCAACTCGGTGATCAACGTTATTCTGCTTATAATCGCAAATACGACGTCGAAGAAGTTCTCCGAGAATTCATTGTGGTAAGGAGGTTGTGATAATGGCAGACAATGCGAAAAAGAAAAAGGGCGGCGCGACAAGAACGCCCGTCGGCGACAAGATTTTCTATATCATCAACGCTTTCTTCCTCGGTCTGATGGCACTGATAGTCATATACCCGCTATATTTCATTATCATTGCCTCAATCTCCGATCCCGATGCGGTTCTCGCGGGAAAAGTGGTTCTGTTTCCCGTTGACATCACGCTTGACGGATTTAAAAAGATATTCGAACGCACCGACGTCTGGAGAGGTTATCTTAACACCATTATCTACACGGCGATAACGGTGGTGCTCTCATTGATAGTGACTATCCCCGCGGGTTGGGCGCTCAGCAGAAAAACTCTCCCGGGCAAAAGGTTCTTTATGATCTACTTCATTATTCCGATGTTTTTCGGCGGAGGACTTATCCCATTTTACAACGTAATGAGCAAGCTTCACCTTATAAACTCGATGTGGGCGGTAATTCTACCCTCAATATTATCGGTGTGGAATTTGTTTATGACAAAGACCTTCTTCGAGTCGAGCATTCCAGACGGACTGATCGAGGCGGCGAAGATCGACGGCGCGGGAGCGTTCAGAACGTTCGGAATGATCGTTCTCCCGCTCGCGAAGGCAGTGATCGCGGTCATGGCGCTGTATTACGCGGTAGGTCAATGGAACAGCTACTTCAACGCTATGATATTCCTCCAGGACGAAAATCTTTATCCGTTACAGCTTGTACTGAAAGAAATTCTGATCGCGTCCGAAAGCACAGTAGGCGGCAGCGGCGAGACCATTCTCGAGCAGTACCGCCTTGCAAACCAACTGAAATACGTTTCGGTAATAGTTTCCAGCCTGCCTGTAATTATGCTCTACCCGTTCGTACAGAAACATTTTGAACAAGGCGTAATGATAGGCTCCCTTAAGGGTTGAAAAATAATTTGGAGGTAACCAATATGAAAAAGTTTATTTCCCTTTTAACGATGTCGGCGATAATTCTTTCGCTGACAGCATGCAATAATAACGGCGAAACTTCTAAGCAGGACAGCGCGGGCGTTGAAAAGCTCGTTTCGGATTACGGATTTCAGTGGACGGATACTTCCGCGCCTATTCTCAACGAAAAGGGCGCTGCCGAAATATCATTTAACATTTACTCATCGAAAAATGCGTCCGCTCTCGACTATAACGATATGAAGATCATGGAGGATCTGTTCGAGCTTACCAACGTAAACGTAAGCTGGGAGAACGTTTCGGAGTCTGTTTACTCGCAGCAGAAAAATCTGATATTCGGCAACTCGGGCGACCGTCCCGACGCGCTGTTCCATGCCGGAATGTCCGCAGGCGAAATCATAAGATACGCAAAGAGAAAGACCATTCTTCCGATAAGCGACTATCTGGAATATATGCCGAATTTCGCGAAAATTCTCGAAGATCGTCCCGATATCAAACAGCAACTTATCAACGTTGAAGACGGTAAAATTTATTCCCTGCCGCGTATCGAGGAAATGGGACTTCTTCAAAACCCCAACCTGCTGTTTATCAACAAGGACTGGACGCAGCAGGCTATCGACGCGGGCGCTGTCAGCGGTTTGTCGGCATCGGATCTCAAGGACGGATTAACTCTTAATTCAACGCAGATGGAAAGCCTTTTGATATACTTCCGTGACAACGATATGAACGGAAACGGCAACACTTCCGACGAGCGTCCCATGAGCTTTGTCTACAACAACTGGCAGGGTAATCAGTGCGACCTTTACGGAATGTTCGGCTTGAATGACAATCTCGAGCACAGAGTTATCATTGACGACAAGGTCGTTTACACCGTACAGGATGACAGATTCAAGGACGCGACGAACTTTATCGCGAAGTGGGTCTTATGTGCTGCAGCACATAAAACCCAGTATGAAAAGTAAAAAATTA
>ERZ778495.1852-NODE-1852-length-13144-cov-5.339980_pt1 | contig 13144 bp, 9 predicted proteins | sample MGYA00433100_ERZ778495 | MGnify/ENA primary metagenome ERZ778495 (study PRJEB29527, sample SAMN07138962) | mouse gut metagenome | material: feces | host: mouse | place: China:Nanjing | collected 2016-01-25 ...
AGAACAGATACCATTTTTACTGTAAAACCGTGGCCAATATTACTTGACCACTACACCTTCCGGCTCAGGCACTCCGGTCTGATGCTCTGGACGTACAGGAATATCAGACCCTGCCACACTCCCGTCTGGTGTATGTTGTTTCTGAAACAAAAGCAGAGCCCACACCCTCCCTTCAGAAATCCCCGCCCACGTTTCTGAAACCGTTTGTGGCTGGTGTCTGTGCGGCATTGCTGGCGGTCAGCGTGGCTATTCCGGGATGGCAGTTTCTGACACAGCCATCACCGGAGGAGCAGCATTTTACCTGGGGGAATGGTTGTAAAAAGCAGTAAAACAGTAAATACAGAGTATCGTGATGAATTAGTGCTCAGGGGCTACCAGTATTCAATAACCAGCGTATCGGCATCGCATTCCTGTAATTCTGGTATTGACTGTTATGACTAAATTCAATGTATATATGGCAGGCAGAAATATGTTAACAGTCCCGGAGTTGTGGAAAATCCTCCGGAGCTAATATCCGGGAGTGCCTTAACAATTTTCCGTAAGTTAAATGATAATTTCTGAGTGAGAATATGGTCACGATTTGTGTTGACGGTGAAAATAAGACTCATAAAATTACCGACTGGACGCTGTGGGCTGGGAATGACGACAGAGAGGTTATGCTGACCTGTCATTTTCGCAGCGGGAGAAAATATACTCGTCCGCTTTCTGTATGTCAGATAACGCCAACTGTAAATTTGCGAAATGTTTTCCTCGAAAGGAAAGGGAACGCTGTAACATCCCGGGCTGAACGGGTTATTATATATGGTGATAAATATGCTGCTGTTTATTACCGCGAGGGTGAACGACCCTACATCATGAAAACGACCGGCCTTGACTTTCAACAGTGTTCAGCATTTACAGAGTATGCCGTGTTTAATTACTTGTGTAGGGTGGCTAATGAACGTATTTTTTATGCTCGTGGTAATAACAGAAATATCGATGAGAATATCCTTAGGCAGATAAAGAAAATAGTTCCTCATCCGGATACCGCCTTGCATGCATACTGTTCAGGACAGAGTAAAAAACGTGATTCGCCATGGGGTTTGATTTTTCCGTTTGGTCTTAATGAAAGTCAGTTGCTGGCTGTCGAACGGGCATTTTCCTCACAGATTTCAGTTATTGAAGGACCACCTGGAACAGGTAAAACACAGACTATACTCAATATTGTTGCTAATATATTAATTCAGAATAAAACAGTGGCAATTTTGTCCAATAATAACTCAGCTGTCAGTAATGTTTATGAAAAGATGGACAAACAGCAACTGGGATATGTGGTGGCACGACTGGGGAGTACGGAGAACAGGCAACAGTTTTTTTCAACGTCGATTTCGCGTTCTGAGGAAGTCTTACCTGACTCACCGTCTGCAAATGTGATTGATGATGTACTTCAACAAGTGAAAAAACACCTGAATGCCATTAACCGGGTCGCTTCGTTAAAAGCAGAAATTAATGAGCTGAATATTGAGTATAAATATCTGCAGCAATGGCAGAGTCAGAATCTTCGACCGGAGGAGCTTTTTTCTCACAAATACCGATTTTCCTCACAAAAAACAACCGACCTGATGGCTTATATTCATTACCTTTCTGACAGGCGGATTGGATTCAGAAACAGAATTGATTTGTTGTTAAACTTCAGGATACTGAAAGTCAAACCATTGATGATTCCGGAGAGAAGGCTGGCACTATTTACTTCTCTTCAGCTTTCTTATTATGAAAAAACTATCCGGGAAAAACAAATTTCTCTGAATGAATATGAGGAAGTATTTAAAAAATCTGATTTTAAAATTTTACTGGGGCGCCTGACATCATGGTCTATGCTTTATTTAAAGCAACATCTGCGAAGAAATGTTTCAACAAGAAGTTCATTCTCGGCAGAGACATACAGGGATGAATTTGACCGTTTTATAAAGCGTTTTCCGGTTATTGGTAGCAGTACGCATTCGATTATTAACTCTATCGGCAAGGGGGCCCTTCTTGATTATGTTATTATTGATGAAGCCTCGCAGCAGGATATTGTTCCGGGCATTCTGGGACTGGGATGTGCCCGTAATGTAATCGTTGTAGGGGATCGTAAGCAACTTCCACATGTTCCTGTATTACTCCCGAACAGCCCATCTCCACCGGCAGAATACTATAATTGTGAGAAATATAGTCTACTTGATTCGGTTTGTATGTTGTTCAGGAACATGGTGCCAGTAACCCTTCTTAAAGAGCATTATCGTTGTCATCCTAAAATCATTCAATTTTGTAATAAGCAGTTTTATGATAATGCTCTGATACCGTTAACGGTTGATTCCGGTGAAGCCTCATTATCTCTGGTCATCACGGCAAAAGGAAACCATACCCGTAATTTTTCAAATCTCAGGGAGCTTGAATCTCTGGAAGGTCATTACTGGGATGAAGAAAGTAGCAGGGGATACATTGCCCCGTATAATGCACAGGTTAATCTGGCTGAAAAAGTGCTGCCTGCTGATTTTGTGAAATCGACGGTGCATAAATTTCAGGGACGGGAGTGCGATGAAATTGTGTTTTCCACTGTGCTGGATAAGAAGCGCAGCAGCCAGCACAGTCGGAACATCGCGTTTGTTGATAATCCTGAACTGGTGAATGTCGCTGTTTCAAGGGCCCGAAATAAATTTACGCTGGTGACTGGTAATGATGTATTTGAACGCCACGCTGGACATATTGCGGCGCTGATTCGTTACATCAAATACTACGCTGATGACGGAGAGATTTTCGAGAGCCCGGTCATATCAGCATTTGATTTGCTGTACAGTGAGTATGACAAATCACTGGAACGACTGAATAGTAGATTGAATTCAAATGATTCACACTTTAAGTCAGAACAGATTGTGGCCTGCCTGTTGCGGGATATCCTGTCGCAGGATAGTTATCGGAGTATGATGTTTCATTCACAAATAGCGCTGAATCAGTTGGTGTTGCTGGAGCGGGGGGATTTTACACACCGTGAACAGTTATTCATGCGTAACCGGGCCAGTTGTGACTTTGTTGTTTACTATAAGGTCGGGAAGACTCCATTAGGGGTTATTGAAGTGGATGGAGGTTATCATCTGACCAGTGTTCAGGCTGAACGTGATGAACTTAAAAACAGTATACTGAAGAAATGCGGCCTGCCATTGCTAAGATTACGTACTATAGACAGTGATATAGAAGGGAAGTTGGGAGCGTTTCTGTCAGGCCTGACAGGCTAAAGTCTGAATAAAAAATATTGCAGCGGGAAGTCTCAAAACTGATTTGGTCATGTGCCACACACAATTGTACGAACCCCCATGGACACAGGCTTCTTTGTTTTGGTTACATCAACGTACGTATTCCTGATACATATAAAAATAAGTGCTATTGCTCAAAGCTAACAGGGAATGGTTCTGTTGAATAATTCCTTAGTGAATAAACTTTATCAGGGGGTAATTCTATTACAGTGAATACTTCCTGCAAAATGATATTTGAATCGTTCACCATCTGCATCATATTTCCTTATTTGCAAGTTGAAGGGATGGTATATGTTGAAAATGCATGGATTTTCCAGATGTGTTACCAGTAAGAAGCAGGTGGATAAAGGATGCGATAACAAATCCAACAACCAGATTAATATCTGAAGAGTTTTATTGTTATTATTTATCCCCAAAGCGGTGAGTTATTAATGAAGTTTGTCTGAATGTATAAACAGAATTATTCGACATAAAGCCAGGAAAATGAGTGATACGCTTTTAACCGAAAAAATCCTTACCGGAGAAAATGTTTTGCGTGCCGCAATCGCCCGCATTGAGTGGATTTTTGAAACATTTCCGTCGGTATGCCTGTCTTTTTCAGGTGGAAAGGATTCCACCGTGCTTTTCCATCTTGTGGCAGAGGTGGCCCGCAGGAGAAAACGTCATTTCTCTGTTCTGTTCATTGACTGGGAAGCCCAGTATCAGTGCACCATTGAACATATTCAGAAAATACGGGAAATGTACCGGGATGTGACGGATACCTTTTACTGGGTGGCACTTCCCCTGACCACGGTTAACGGTGTCTCGCAGTTTCAGCCGGAGTGGATATGCTGGGAGTCTGGTGTGACCTGGGTTCGCCAGCCACCGGAAGAGGCCATTACAGACATAACGTATTTTCCCTTTTACCGGTATGCCATGACGTTTGAAGAATTTGTTCCGGCATTTTCTTCCTGGTTTGCCGGTAACCGGTGTGGAGTGGCAATACTGACTGGTGTCCGTGCTGATGAATCGCTCAATCGCTTTATGGGACTGGTATCTCAGCGCAAACTGAGATATGCAGATGATAAACCCTGGACCACAGCGTCGCCTGAAGGGTTTTATTACACCATGTATCTGTTATATGACTGGAAAGCCTGCGATATCTGGATATATAACGCCAGAACCTGTGCCATCTACAATCCTCTGTATGACCTGATGTACCGTGCCGGCGTGCCGTTACGCAACATGCGTGTCTGTGAACCTTTTGGTCCTGAACAGCGTAAGGGACTGTGGCTTTACCATGTTCTGGAGCCGGAAACCTGGGCCAGAATGTGCGAACGGGTGTCAGGGGCTGCCAGCGGGGCGCTTTATGCCAATGAAAGCGGTGCCTATTTTGCCCTGCGTAAGCGTATCACGAAGCCGGCTCATCATACCTGGCGTAGCTATGCGATGTTCCTGCTGGATGTGATGCCGGAAAGAACAGCAGAACATTACCGTAACAAAATTGCTGTCTACCTGCGCTGGTATCAGACGCGGGGCTTCCCGGATGACATCCCGGATGAACAGGAGAATGACCTGGGGAGCCGGGATATCCCGTCCTGGCGACGTATCTGTAAGACTCTCATAAAGAATGATTTCTGGTGCCGAACCCTCTCCTTCAGTCCGAACAAACCCCGGCACTATGAACGTTATCTGCAGCGTATGAAGGAAAGGAGGAAGGAATGGGGGATTCTGTGACACCGGAGATACTTGGCAACATGATTCGTCAGTACTTCAGCCAGGAACGAGCAGAAGAAGAGACTATACAGGCTCTGAATCACCTGCGCAGGGTGCTTCATGAGGTCAGCCCTTTTGCGCAGGAGCCTGTGGACTGTGTGCTGTGGGTGAAAGCGGATGAAGTGGTGGCCAACGATTACAATCCCAATGTCATGGCGCCGGGTGAGAAGAAACTGCTGAAGCAGTCACTGGAGAAAGATGGTTTCACACAACCGGTGGTGGTGTCTGAGGAAAAGAACCATTACCTGGTGGTGGATGGTTTTCATCGCCAGGTGCTGGGCAGGGAGGCAGGCACAGGTAAACGCCTGAAGGGCTGGCTGCCGGTGGCCTGTATTAATCCTGAGAGAAAGGGACAGGCTGAACGCATTGCCGCGACCATACGACATAACCGGGCCAGAGGAAAACATCAGATAACCTCAATGTCTGATATTGTCAGGGATCTTTCGCGTCTGGGCTGGACAGATGAGCGTATTGGCACAGAGTTGGGCATGGATCAGGATGAAGTGCTGAGATTGAAACAGATAAGTGGGCTGACGGAGCTGTTTCAGGAAGAGGATTTCAGCCCGGCATGGACGGTTCGCTGAGACCATCAGATATGTATATTATTTCAGTGAGTTAATGTTTTGAGCAGGAAAAATAGTACCCCGGAAGTTGTGGAAGACATTATTGCGCAGAAACTGGAGGCTGCTGGTTGCTGGCGCAGAGCTTCTGCCCGCTGGCTTTTTGTTATGGGAAATGTTGAATGTACAGAAGCACAACGGGAGTGGTTGTTGTTGCGCCGGAATTATTGTCTGGCGCAGATATCGTCCCCGCCGCTACCTGAAAAGCTGGATATCAGCGAAGTGGCGAAAGCTGCAGATGCCACGCTGAGGCGAATGGGGATTGCCAGCCCGTCCGGGGAGATATTCAGAAAAGGTACACCGGTCTGTTGATATTCAGGTAACAGGTATTAATGATGAAGAAAGATATGGCGGACAGTGTGTCAGTGACATGGCAACTTTTGTGCGATGATCATGGTTTTACCCGGGAGCACTAAAATCTGCTGAAGAAGTTCAGCCCGGAGGCATTACGTGAAATTATTGCTGAAATAGCCTGCTGCCATCCATCAACCAGTATATTGCTCAGGAATAAGTGGCTGACACCGCCGGAGAATATTCTGGAGCAGGTTACCCGTGAATACGTACGAAGAATACATAACTGTTCATCTTTCAGGAGCGAGAAGGAGGCGGAATCCTGGTTAAATGAGCTGTTTTTTGCTGTGATTGCCCCGTTATACCGTGTTGCCCCCGGACAATCAGAACAGGTTGAGTCCTTTGTTCTGCAGCTTATTGCCGAACAGGAGCGGGTTTGGGAGCTTATTCTAACCAATGATGGTTGTTCATGGCATTGCGCACTTTATGATATATTATTTCATTTGGTTTTACGAAATATGGAAGACCAGCCTGAACATGAGAGACAACGAATAACAAAAATGCTTAATGAGTCCGATACAAGGCGGGTTGCAGAAGAGATTAAATTCCGGATTCAATATCTTCAGGATGAAGAACAAAAGAGAGTTTTAAGTGAGTTGGTAAATGTCCTGATTTCAAGAAGATAAAACATGTCGGAGTAATTTTTCTATATATTAAAAAACAGGTGCGTATTACCATAAAGGAGATCGGTGAGTAACCGTTATTGGATGATCTCCTTCCATAAAAATACGCGCAATCTAACGGTTCGCTCTGTGCCAAAAAAAGACATTGCTCACAATATCGAGTTAATCATTCGGCCGTTAAACATTCCCATTGAAAAATTTCTCAGTATAGAATATACCAATGTTGAGGGCATTCCTCTTACATCTCGAAGGATAACTATCATGGGTCTAAAACCAGGTCCAAAACCAATTGCTAAGTCAACAGGAAAACCGGATCAACGCCGACGCGATAATAAAGATACTCCTGGCAATACTCCGGGATTAAAGCCAAGTAAGTCCACAGGTAAGTAAAAAATAAGGGTATAAATACTTATTTATACCCTGACTACATATCCAGTCTACTGAAGGTGTTTCTGCAGCCAGATGCACGTTCCTTCTATATCATACGCCTGTGCCCCATACCCTTTAGCAAGCAAAGTCTCTGGTAAATACTCGTCATATTTATCCAGATACTTGTCGGGAACAACTGCAGCAAGCTCAAACTCTGAAGGTAGCCCCGACAATAGCATTTTCTTAAGTGCACGCTGGACAGAGGCAACGCCTGAGTCCTCTACCTCTATCACACCTGCAAATGAACTAGCTTTAAAGCCACAACGTATAAGCAGGGACGTAATTGTATTGACAATTTTATCCCCCATCCACGGGATCACGTAGCAGTTCTGACCACTGGCAATAAAACAGTCATTTTGTAGATTGTAGCGTTGGAAGTTGTCACTTCCTTCCGCGAAGAGGCTTCTGGCTGCGGCATCAGCATAATCGACTCTCTTGTTGCCTACCGCGATACGGTAATCATTTTCCCTGTAGATAGTGAGCATTTCCTGGCGAACAACATCATGAACAGACATCCCGCTACCACTGAATAGTGGCGGCTGACCGCCTTTAGTCGTCTCAACATAGATAACCTTTTTTTCAACCTCGATCTCTGTCACTTTCCAGCGCCGTCCGCCGAAGATGATGTGCTGCTCCGGCAAAAGTGGGGAGTCTACAGGCACTGTGCCAAGAGTTCGGTTTCCCGTTACAATGCGAAACTCCTCAGGTGTATTGAATACGGTATAAAACGTGTAGTGATTAGTCAGTTTCTCCCCCTCAGCCCCGACAACTATTTCACCGCTGGTTAGTTGAGTGAGCAGGCCACATGTCCCCATATGTTTAAGCAGACTTTTGAAGTCATTTATATCCACATTCCGGAACGGACCTGTCTGGCAAAGTTGTGACCAGAGCTGATCGGCACGAACACCTCCCCATTGCGCAGTAATAGCCAGGATCTGGTGTAGTAGTGTGGAGTAATGTTTCTGCCGGATATCTGCAGGCTCGAACCAGCGCTTAGAGATCATCAACCTGATCATTGCCATCGCCTGAACCAACTGCAGCCGTAAATGATCCACAATGCTGCTGGTTGCGGTAAGTTCAGGTTCAGTAATTAACATTCTCAGCACCGATGGGGAATCGCGCCGCCCTGAACGTCCCATGCGTTGACGCAGACTGGAAACAGAATGCGGAGGTGTCACTTGTATGACAGACTGCACCTTACCAATATCAATACCCAGCTCCAGCGTCATTGTACAAACAGCGGTTGTGGGCAAATTCCCTTTCTGCAGTCGGGCTTCAAGCGCCTCACGCAACTCCCTTGCAAGGGAACCATGATGAGGAAAGAATTCATTAGGAACGACATTTTCTTCACACATGTCGCTCAGTGTTGCCGCTATGCTTTCAGTACGCTTTCGACTGTTAGCAAAGACCAGGTGGGAATCGCCACGGCAGAGCCTGAAAATATCCGCGCAGACGAGCTGTTCAGCAGAGCTCTGGAGCTCTTTTCCTTTTTCAGGCACCCGCTCAAGATAACCTTTAACCTGAACCTGTATTGTGGCTTTGCTATTACTGTCTGTTACCGTTTCACAAGGTAATCTCTTATCCGGGCGCAATAGTTCTGGTACTTTTTCCAGCTCTCCCAGCGTGGCACTCAACGCGACACGGGGAACTGGATTCAACTGGCGTCCCAGCACATGGTCAATTCTGTTAAGCAGAGAAAGCAGCTGTATACCACGCTCTGAGCCAATAAAAGCATGGAACTCATCAATAACAATGTATGCCACAGAAGAAAACGCCTGTTTGAGCCAACCCAATGAGTTTATGAGCAAAGACTCAAGTGACTCAGGTGTGATAAGTAAGATGCCAGAAGGGGTTGTCCGTGCTTTCTTCTTTTTGCTTTGTGGTACATCCCCGTGCCAGGGCGTCACTTGCATTTCCAGGGCTTCACCAAGACTCTCAAGACGACGGTGTTGATCGTTAATTAATGCCTTCAATGGACTGATATAGATAATGCCAAATCCACCAGTGAGATCTGCAATCGCTGAACAGGCAGGAAGAAAGAAAGCCTCTGTTTTACCCGCAGCTGTACCTGCACTAATTAGTACATCACGATCACGGGCTAAAATTGCCGGAATAGAGCTTTCCTGCAAGGGCCTTAAGGATGACCAGCCCTGCTTATAAACCCACTTACGGACACGGGGATCAAGACTATTGTAGGCACTACTCATAATCTGAAATTCGCCAGGCCATCATCGTCATCACTTTCCTCCACAATGGCATCATCCATATCGCTGAGCTTGTCTTCTTCAATCGCCACCCCCTCAATGAGGGTTTGCCAGTTCATCGTTCTGTTTTGTTCCAGCACAGCCAGCATATCCAGAAAACCTTTTATGGTATTGCGGGGAGTTCGAAAGTAAGCATCTCCGATGGTTTTGCTGCAGTGATGCAGAAACCCGGTCAGAGCATCATCTGGCACCAGATAATTTGCGGGATCTCCACCAGCATAAACATGACGAAGGTTTTTCAGTAAAATATACAGTTCCTCAGGAGTGAGGCTGGCAAGATGCAGCGTGGGGGACGAGTAGTCAATCACGCCAGCTTTCTGTGCGAATCGGTTTTCTGCCAGACGCGACTGGAGCGCTTCATAGCTGTAGAGCCCCTTACGTGGATCGAAAAGAAATTCTGGCGTCCCCCCGAGGATAAAACCAATATTTTCGGCGGAGCCTTGCAGGCAGTCATTCAGGATCCGCAAAATTTGTTCGTAGTTGGCCGTTCTTGCTTGCGTATTATTCAACTTGAAGAGGTTCACCATCTCGTCGAGGCTAACTAAAAGTCCGGCATAGCCTGCCTGACGGACAAAAAGGCTCATTAACTTCAAAGAATCATAGAACGAGGCGTCTGAGATAATCGTTCGGACGTCAAGATCATTACGGGCATCAGTTTTTGTGGTGTACTCGCCCCGCAACCAGCGAATAGCATTGGATTTTAAGGTTTCGTTATCCTGCTCATGCCCGCGCCAGAATGCGTCAATGACCTTCGCAAAGTCATATCCTCCCACCATATCTGACAAAGCAGCAAGGCGTTTATGAATAACGGATGAGACCAGGGAGCCGTTCGCATCAGCTTCCTTCCTTGCCTCAGTAACAAACCTTTCCACAACGCTAAGTAATGCATTGCCATCTGGTTTGTTTCTGGTGGACATATTTTTCATAAGCTCTGAGTAGAGATTACGAGCCTGACCTCCCGATGAGTGGATACGTCTGTCGGGAGAAAGGTCTGCACTGACCGTGACCAGCTTCTTCTCTAACGCAATAGACCGTACAACACTTAAAAAGAATGTTTTCCCGGAACCGTACTCACCAATGATAAGTCTGAAGCTTGCCCCGCCATCAGCAATCCGTTCAATATCCTGATGGAGGGCGGTTATCTCATTCACGCGGCCAACCTGGATATGCTGAATACCTATTCTTGGCGTTACTCCCGACTTAAGTGACTGAATGATAGCGTCGCGCTCTTTCACTCTTATACGTGTTACAGACATTCACTAACCCTCTAATTCTTTGGCTATTTCCAGGTCAATCCAAATGTGATCATCAGCATCTTCCAGCACTGGTGCATCAACCACCGCATAGGACCAATCGTTAATCACCTCAAGCGCACCGCCGAGCATCAGGTTCCAGTTACTGCACAACTCTGTCGCCTCTTTTCTGGACCATTGTTCTTTCTCCAGCAACCTGCGATAAAGTTGGCTATGAGCGGAGTCAAGTCCCCCTTCCCCGGTTAATGAGGCTGGAGCGCTTTCTGGTTGTTCTGGTTCTTCTTCAGTGAAAATTGAGTTCAGTAATTTACGAACATCATCAGTGGCAGATTCGTGGCGGGCAAGTACGTTGGCATCCAGCGTAAACCCTGCCGTCGACTGATTAGCTGGTACTGATGAAACGAGAGCAGTTTCAGTTGCGGAATGCTGATGGATATTGCTTGATACGGATGAGGGATCCAGTCCCAGGCTTGTATAAATCTTCTCAAGCTGTTTGATTTCGGCAGGCGTAATTCTGCCGTCAGAGCAAGCGACACTAACGATAACCTTACCCACAGCTGATTTTTCCGCTGCACCGAGTAATTCAATCCGGCTTTTCATTCCCGTCATATTCGCCGGAGTATGAAGCTGCCACGTTAAATATGCGTGCAGAGAGCGCTTTTCATCATCGCTGAAGCTGGCATTGTTGTTGATGGCATTCTCAAGCACTTTCTGTTCGGCTTGATCGAGAGAATTGTCAATCAAGGCGACTACCGAACCTAATCGGAGCGTCAATACAGCTGTGATAAATTCAGGAGAAGGTGAGAAACGTTCTCTTTCACCAGCAGGGAATAAAACAAGTACACCATCGACATCTGCCTTTACGTGGTGGTGATAGGGGTCAGGAGCCAGACAGTATCCCATTTTCTGTGCAAAGGCTTGCATTAAGTCGGCCTCTTTTTTATTGATCTTCGCCGGACAGGTGGCATTCATATGTGACCAGTAGTCAGCAACTGAAACTATCCCACCCTTACTGCGGATTGCGTCATCAGCCCAGTGTTTGAATGTACTTAATATTTTTTCTGCGCTTTCGTTAACGATTTCTGAAGGCAGCAACAAAATTGCAGCGGTATCATTTGCTGAAGTACCTTTTCTACCAAGGTAACGACTGTAAGCATCCAGTTCACCTGTGCATATATCGGCAATGGCCATAAGCTTCTGAACAGGGCCTTTCAATGCACCTGGATCAGGCAAGTCGGGAACAGGAAGCCGAATACCTCGCAAACTGGGACTTGCAGGCGTGTAATCTAAACGCAGACGCGCTTTATTCGGCTTCACTACCATCCCTTCACCGTATTTAAGGGTGTAACGCCGTTTAAATAGTGCAGCAAATTCTTTCGCACAGCGGCGGGCGGGGGTTCGTAATGAGTATTCAGCATGGTTTGTCACCCACGTCAGAGCCAGATCCGCTGGAACCGGGGCTCCTGTATCAACAGTCTTTGCCAGGATTAACCTGAACTGCATGTTATTGCTGAACTCCGAATCATCGTTGAGAGCTGCTGCAAGATTTTCGTTCGGACGAAGAATGGACATCGCTTCAAGTAACTGGGATGAGTAATTCCGGAAAGATCGGTTTTCATTGAAAACCAATCTGAGACGGCAGATCTCTTTGAAAAGAGAATAGAACTCATCGTCGGATATATTGTTGTCCCTGCTGTCAACAAGCGCCCTTCTTTCCAGACCATACAGATAAATGAAAACGTAACCAATTGGGCAGGAAGTGTCGCATCTGTCGCTGGCAAGCCAACTCAGGTACGCACCACGAGCTTCAGGTGAAAGTGAGGAAAAACTGGGCCAATACCCTAATGAACTATCTTCGTAAATGTAAGGTGTGGGGTATATTTTAAGCGTGTCGTCAACTAGCGATGCCTCGTTATTGCCATCATAATAGCCGCCTGAGTTATGCCCGGCAGGTTTCATACGCTGCCCAAGATAGAAGTGACCGCCGGTAACCTCTATCCCACTGACTGTGATCATCTCTCCCGGAAAAATCCAACGAGCCAAAGCACCGGTAGTTTTTGAGAAATTCTGGCGTTGAGTGGCTGTTATGCTGTATTCGACATTCCGCCCGCCACTTAGTGTAAACGTAGCCAGATTGTCATCTTCGCTGTCCTCGTTTTGCATTACAGACTGATTTTTTTTGTTGTTAGCAAGCCATTCTTTAGGTGGTGCTTTCACAGGAGCGGAAGTATAAGAGCCCGCGGACTTAGTTTTCTTCTTTTTGAAAAAAAGAATATAAATCAAATAAATAGCTACTATAAATATCCATAACTCCATGAGGCAGTAACCTTAAAAATAGCTTTTCACGCACACCAAAAAGGATGACGATGGGAAGTGGATTAATCTCAAAATAATACTTCTAAATTAAAAAGGTTAAAAGCAAATCACAACCTTCCTGAGCTTCCGCTTTTCTCTTTCAGAGGGCTGAAGTCGTTATCTGTAACCAGAGGAGATCAGTAGCCCGTTATGCCAGCTAAAGCACTCCTCTGAAGTCGTTATCTGTAACCAGAGGAGATCAGTAGCCCGTTATGCCAGCTAAAG
>ERZ778495.1865-NODE-1865-length-13081-cov-3.448718_pt1 | contig 13081 bp, 13 predicted proteins | sample MGYA00433100_ERZ778495 | MGnify/ENA primary metagenome ERZ778495 (study PRJEB29527, sample SAMN07138962) | mouse gut metagenome | material: feces | host: mouse | place: China:Nanjing | collected 2016-01-25 ...
GTAATCTTTATCCTGCAAGTCCGCAAAAAAGGTGCGAAGCTGTCCCACCAGAAACATACCCTTGTACACGATCGTCCGGCTGGACAGACTGACCACATAAGTCACATCTGTGGACTGCTCGAAAGTACGCCGCAGTATGTACAGCTTCCTGTCAAAATCAAGCCCCTTCTCCACATTGGCCGGCTTCTTGATAAAAGCCTGCATAATGCATGGCATACACTCCACCGCCTTGTGCCCCAGCACGGCAGGCACCGTAGGCACATCACGCCAGCCTAAAAATTCCAGCCCTTCCTTCCGGGCAATGATCTCAAACATCTTCTTCGCCTGATTGCGCTGCAATTCGTCCTGCGGGAAGAAGAACGTGCCCACGCCGTACTCCCGTTCCCCGCCGATGGCAAAGCCCAAGTCCTTCGTCACCTTCGCCATGAATTTATGGGGCATCTGCGTGAGAATCCCCACGCCGTCTCCCGTCTCGCCCTCCGCATCCTTGCCGGCCCTGTGCTCCAGATTCTCCACAATCTTAAGCGCATTCTCCACAATCGCGCGGCTCTTCTTGCCCTTGATGTTCACGCAGGCGCCGATACCGCAGTTGTCGTGCTCAAACTCCGTCCGGTATAACGGGGATTTCGGGATGGTTGTCTTTACATCAAACATAAGCTTTTCTCCTGACTTTCTTGTGTTCTATGAATAAGCAGAGACTCGAAATGCTTCGCATTTCTCGTTCGCGGTCTCCGTTCCACTCCGGTCCGCGCAGAACAGACGTCCCACGAACATCTTGCGCCTCGTCATAAGTCGTCATAGACAGTCTTACATGCAAGCATGTATCCTGTCTCTGTCGTCTTCTGACTCTGCTTATTCGCGCAAAAGAAGAACGCAAAAAAGGCATCTAGCGCTCCTTTGCGTTCTACATGTATACAATAATACACCCGTGCGTGGGATTTGTAAATAAAGACTTTTTGTCAAATTGTCAGATTATTTGAATTTTTTCTTATTTCTCATATTATTGTCAGATATTTTTGAAATTTTCAATTGACCTATTTATTTTATATGGCAAGAGGATACGGACTTTAGGCTGAAGTGCCTTTCTTCAACGATAAATCGGTCTCCGTATCAGAATCTCAAACAGAATAACCGCCATGACCGCCGTCAGCAGATCAGAAACCGCCTGTGCCATCAGGACTCCCTGGTAGGCGAACGCTTTGGAGGCGATGAAGAGAACGGCTGCAAAAAGCACCCCCTGTCTGCTGACCGACAGAAGAAAGGCGCCCACCGCTTTTCCTGCCGACTGGAAGGTACAGGTCGTCACAAGCACAACCGCCGTAAACACCATTCCCATCTGCTGCATACGGAGCATGGGGACACCGACCTCGATGATAGCCGCATCCTGCATAAACATCCCGATCATGGCGGGCGCCGCAAGGGAGAGCGCTCCCGCGAGCACCGCCGCCGTGCAGCATTCAAAGCTGTATGAAAACCGCAGAATTTCCTTGAGACGCGCATGGTTTTTCGCGCCATAGTTATACCCGACCAGCGGCTGCGCGCCAAAGGCAAAGCCCACCAGAACCAAAACGGCAATCAGATTCACCTTCATCACAATTCCCATTGCCGCAACCTTATCATTGCCGTATGGCAAAAGCGACCGGTTCGTCAGCGCAATGCCAATGCTCTGCATGAGATTTGTGATCGACGCCGGAATCCCGATTGCCAGTATCTGCCCCACCTCCACGATGTGAATATGGCATCCAACCGGATTGATGGAAAGCCGTCTGCTTCTTTTTAACAGAAACCAGACATAAAAGATATCCGCGAAAATATTTCCGATCACAGTCGCAATTGCCGCGCCTGCCGCACCGAACCCTAACACGGAAATAAAGACAGGGTCCAGAATCATATTGACGACTGCGCCCAATATACTGCCCGTCATGGATGCCGTCGCAAACCCTTCCGTCCGCAGCAAATTGGACGGCGTAAAGGACAAAATAATAAACGGCGCGCCGAGCACGATATAGGTATAATAGCCGGAGGCATAGGAAAGCGTCTCCGCGTCAGCGCCCAGCACATACAGAATCGGTTCGCGAAGCATCATCATCACCGCCGTCACCAAAATCCCGCACACAATCGCCGCATAAAAACAAAAAACGCTTAAGCGTTTTCCGTCCTCATCCTTCTTCTCGCCAAACAGCCGGGAGATAAGGGAACTGCCTCCCAATCCGAAAATATCGCCGAGCGCAATCATCAAGGTAAAAACCGGCGCGCTTAAGGATACCCCCGCCACCAGATTCGTGTTGCCTGTCTGCGCAATAAAATAGGTGTCTACCATATTATAGACCAATGAAACCACCATGCTGAGCACAACAGGCAGGGCAAATGTAAAATAGGCTTTCGGCACCGGCGTTTTCTCAAACAGTTCGTTTTCCATTCTTTCATCCTCCGTCAAAATGATCACCAACGGCTCCCATCTTCGCTTTTTTCATAAAACACCAGTGTCATCCTCTCGTTGATGACCTCCGTCCTGCCCGTCTGCCGATATCCCATTTTCTCATACAAGTGACAGTTCCCGGGTTCCTGCAAAATGGTGTCCAGCTCCCAGTTCTCGCTCCCATGCATGTCCTCGCACAGCCGCATTGCCTCCTGCGCAATGCCCCTGCCCCGAAACTCCGGCATGATAAATATAGGAGAAATTCTTTTGTTTTTTCCGTGTTCCTTTGAGTCGATGACGCGAACCGCCCCAACCTTTTTACTTTCTGCACAAATAAAATAAAGATAAGTAACGTCCTGTCTTAAACGCCACTCTACCTTGTCCACACCCTCGCTCGCCGGACTCGTATCATAATCCTGATATTTCTCCAGCAGTTCCCGGAAAGCCACCACCTGCATGGCATGTATTTCCTCTGCATCGTTAATATCCGCCCTCACTAATTTTACTTCCATGTCAATCTCCCTTCCCATGCGCTTACACGACGGACAGCATAAATCTCGTAACTATTCAGCCTTCGGCTTCATAGTTACTGAATCCGGTCTATTCCGGTTTTGCCTTCGGCAAAGAGAATCTCAGCCGTGGCGCCTGTCCTTACGGGACTGCAGTTGATGACCAGCGCGTTCATACCGTGGCTCCTCCATTCATTTCTGTAATTTCACCGTATTTCCCTCGCCATACACAAAGACTCCGGCATGTCCGCATACGGTCCGTAGTTGGGAATGACTGCAAACCCCAGCTTTTTATAGACCGCGCAGGACTCCGCCAGCAGCTCGCCCGTCTCCAGAATCATCCGCCGATAACCCAACTCCGCCGCCCATTCGATCAGCAGGGAAACAAGCCTGCTCCCGATCCCCTGCCCCTGATATTCGTTATGTACAAACACCCTCTTTAACTCGATATTCTCATCGTCGTATCTTCTGATGGCGCCGCCGCCAACCGCCCTGCCATGATCATAGACAACGATCGCTTCCCGTATCTCATCAAGCTGGTTAAACTTCTGATACTTTTCTCTCTTGATCTGCCTCCCGACACGCCTGTCCAAATCCATGTCGAGGAGTCGGCAATTTTCGATAAAATCTTCGTTTTTACCGTCTGTTCTCACATAATCCATAGCCATAAGGTTCCTCCTTCATTTCCTGTCCCGCTGTCACTGCCTCATACTTCGGTCTCACGAGGATTTCGATTTTTCGTATCTCAGCCGATTCATGACCCGGAACATTTTCCCCATGTCCACCGGCTTCGCCAGATGCTCATTCATCCCGGCGTCCTTTGCCATCGCCACATCCTCGTCAAACGCGTTGGCTGACAGCGCAATGATGGGAACGGTTTTTGCGTCCGACCGGTCCATGGCGCGAATTACACGCGCCGCCTCATATCCACTCATAACCGGCATCATCAAATCCATAAGCACACAGTCAAATGTTTCCGGCGCAGATGCCGCAAACGCATCCACTGCCTCTTTTCCGTCATTTGCGGTCACGACCTCCGCACCCGCGTCCTTGAGCATGAACTCAATGATTTCACAGTTTATCTCGTTATCTTCCACCAGAAGAACGCGCATCCCGTCAATGGTACCCGTTTCATTCTGCCCTTCATCCACAGCCTGCGCATCACGCACCCCGTCGATCTGCATGGGCAGGGTGATACGAAACATACTGCCACTTCCAATCTGACTTTCTACCTCAATATGCCCCTTCATCTGGTCTACCAGCTGCTTCACAATGGACATACCGAGACCCACGCCATTATAATGGGTTCTCGCGCTTTTATGCTCCTGCGTAAAGGGCTCGAAAATATGCTTTTTGAACTCCTCCCCAATACCGATTCCGGTATCTTCGACCACAAACTGATATTCCGCGGTGTCACCCCGGCAGGACATCTCCTTTGCCTGCACAAAGACGGCGCCCTGTGGGTGGTTATATTTTATGGCGTTATCAATGATATTCATCAGAATCTGCTGCAGATACAGCGGATTTCCAATCACTCTGCCATGCTGTATATCCATTTCCTCCAAAGTCAGCCGTATGCCCCGCTCCTTTGCCCTCTCGTCCAGAAGCGCGATACTGTTTTCCAATATATCCCGGAGTGCAAACGACTCCTCCTCTTCCGCCGCTCTTCCGCTGTCCATCTTACTGAATTGAAGCACATCGTTGACCATAGAGAGCAGATGCTCCGTTGACACGCGTATTTTATTCCTGCAGTCTCTCTGCCGCTCCGGATCGTCCTGACTTTTCTCTATGATGGACAGCATCCCCAGTATGCCGTTGATGGGTGTGCGCAGATCATGGGACATATGGGAAAGAAATTCGCTCTTTGCCGAATTGGCGCGTCTGACCTTCTCCAGAAGTTCCATGATCGCCTGCTCCTGTTTTCCCTTCGCCACCATTGTCTCTGTGATATCCTGATGATATCCGTTCAGACAGACGCCCGGTTTCTTGAATGTTTTGTCCGGCACACCGCCGCAGCGGACATAAATTCTCCCAAGCTCAGGATGCTTCCACGGGTAAATCACTTCGGAGCGTCCGGTTTCCACGATCTCCCGCACGGCTTCCTGCACCATCTCCACATATTCCGGCTCAATGTTTTCAAACCAATGTCGGTAGCACTCCTCCGGCTCTATCTCATCCGACACGCCAAGCAGCATCCGCATGACCCGGTTGGTATACATCCTCGGCTGGCATCCCTCCTCCAGCTCGATCGTCCAGATGCCGGTTCTTGCACCTTCGAGAATATCCTCCAGATTCTGCCTCGCCTCCAGCTTGTACTTCTCTTCCTGCTCCACCACCGCGTTCACATCCCGCAGGGCAAAAATCGCGCTGTTTTCTTCCTCCGCTTTCTCCGTGGCAGAAAAATGAATCTCCATATGTTTCAATCCATAAACGTTGTCATTGACCTGATAACGCACATAGAACTTCTTCTTTGTCCGAAGCTGCGAAAGCACATACTCCTTTTTTGTCACAGCGGTAAGCTTTTTCTGGTCTCTGGGTGCGACGCACCGGGAAATATACTGTCCGACAGCCGCCTGATATCCGTCCACCAAGCCGGCGCCCCAATCCATATCCATCTTTTCGCTGTTCCGATATACCTCGCATTCGTCCGTATCAAAATTCACCTGAAAAATGCCCAGATAATCCACGCTGAGCGCCTGGAGGACATTGTAACTGCGCTTCTGAAGTTCCCTGACCAGATTGCGCTGTTTCAGACATGATACAATAAAGTATGCCGCGGTCTGGAGCATATTCGACGCATATTCCAGCGACTTCGCCGGCGGGTTGTCCACCCCGTAAAAGCCGATGATCTTTTCCCCGTTGTAAAGGGGAACCACCACAAGAGAACGGATGCTCTGCCGCTTCAGATTCTCATACTGCAAAGGATCCGTCTCCCGTATGTCTTCCAAGTTCTCTATGACAATATGCCTGCCAATGCTGAAATTCCGATACCAGCTCGCGCACACCTCCTGGGGCAAATTCTGTAGGTGCTCCTTTTCCGGCTCCACCCCGTCCGCCACCCACTCGTAAGTGTTGTCGTCACAGCCGGACGCATTCTGCTCAAATATGTAAGTGCGTTCCCCGTCCAGCGCCATCCCCAGATGTTGTAACAGCACATCAAGAGACTGATCCGGCGTCTCCGCCAGCAGGGCGGCGCGAAGCCCCTCATTGATGACATTCTCCAGATTCTGAACGCTCTGCACTCCACTCTGCTGTCCCAAACAGTCCATTGTTTTCCTCCATCACCGATTCAAATCGTTTTCTGAAAGCCGTTTGTCCCCTTTGCTTTATCTGTTCACGTATTTCTCTTGTAACCACTATTATATCCGCAAACCAATATATTCTCAATGAAAACCCTAAATCTGCTATAACGATTTTCCCTCCATAATATCCGACAGCCGCTCATGTGGCATCTTTTTCTGCTTTCATCAGCGCCTTACCACATGACGGTAATGCGGCATGTCCACGCCCCTATAGTGTTTTGTCCCAGTATCCGCGAGGGTCATACCGTTTCTGACTGCCACATGCCGGGATGCCGTATTGGTGTCCCGGATGATGGAGCAGACATCCTTATGCCTTTCTTTTTCTGTACTCGCCGGGCGTCACCTGAAACACTTCCTTGAATTTCCGGCAAAAATAACCGACATTTTCAAACCCGGTGTCGCGGGCAATGGCGGCGACGCTGTCCTGCGTCGTCACAAGCAGTTTTGCCGCCCGTTTCAGCCTGTAATGCACCAGATAGCTGATGGGCGAGGTGTGAATATTTTTGTGAAAAATACTGAGTACACTACTTTTGCCAAGAGCCACTGTTTCCGCGATATCGTCAAGCGATATCTGGTCCGGATAATTTTTGTGAATGTACTGCAGCATGATCTGGAGCTGTGCCCGCGTCCGCGCCGATGCCTGTGGTGCGGAAGTCTTTTCTGTGATATCCATATTCTCATACAGCAGCCGCCACAGTTTTAAAAGCAGCTCCTCCGTCTTTATTTCGCATCCGTTTTCCTTTTCCTGCACGGCAAATATATCCGCCAGCGTGCAAAGAATCTCTGCCTGTGCGGGATCCCCGGCGGAAAAGATCTGACACTCTGACGCCGAGTCCAGAACCGGCTGTACATACTTCCTATAAATCAGACTGTCTTCCGAGGCAAGCAGGGACGGGGAAAATACCATGTTGGGAATAATGACGCTCTCTGCCGCCTCAAACCTGTGAATCACCTGCGAATTGATAAAAATACCCGTTCCGGCTCCCAGGACATATCTCTCGCTCCCGATCAGGAAATCCGCCGTCCCCTCTTTGATCAAGACAAATTCCACTTCCGAATGCCAGTGCCAGTCTATACAGTGAAAATCGAACTGCCAGATATCCTCCAGATAATATCGGAACGGATACTCCTCGCTTCCGTGGGGAATGGTCTCCCGCAGCGATTCATCGGTTACGATCCTGCTGTACCCCTCATTTGTTTTCATATTATGCCGCTCCTTTGTTCCCGCGGGCAGCAAGCCACGTGACTTTCTTACGCAGGAATCCTTGACTGTACCGCAGACCTTACTGTGAAACCGAAGGTTAAACTGTAATATTGTGTAATAATATTGGGATATATTGCATTGATGTCTGCATCTGACTACTATATAATACAATTCGTTGCAGAAGTCAATCCCTTCTGTACGAAACCGATGAAAGGAAATAACAGTTCAGCCTTCGGCTTCTCTGTTACGGACTTGCAGTTACGAAAGGAGTACATGCGCCATGTCAAAAAATTATAAGAAAACACTGATTGCCTGTTATCTCGGCTTCATCACGCAGGCGATCTGCGCAAATTTCGCGCCGCTGCTGTTTTTAACGTTTCACAATAAATATGAGATACCGCTCGGGCAGATCGCGCTGATTTCCACCGTCTTTTTTCTGACCCAGCTTATTGTGGACATCCTCTGTTCCTATTTTGCAGACAAGATCGGATACCGCAAGTGCGTTGTTGCCTCGGAGTTGTGCGCGGCAGCAGGGCTGATCGGACTTGCCTTTCTGCCGGATCTCTTTTCCAATCCGCTCTCCGGCATTATCGCAAGCGTCATTGTCTATGCCATCGGGAGCGGGCTGATCGAGGTACTGTGCAGCCCGATTGTGGAGGCATGCCCCTTTGACAACAAGGAAGCCGTGATGAGTCTGCTGCACTCCTTTTACTGCTGGGGCTCTGTGGGCGTCATCCTTCTGTCCACCGTCTTTTTTGCAGTATTTGGTATTGACAGCTGGAAATGGCTTGCCTGCATCTGGGCTGTCATTCCTCTGTACAACATTTACAACTTCGCCACCTGCCCCATTGAGCATACGACCGAAGACGGCGGCGGCATGGGCACAGGACGTCTGCTCCGGGTTCCGCTGTTCTGGATATCCATTGTTCTCATGGTCTGCGCGGGCGCTTCCGAGCTTTCCATGGCACAGTGGGCTTCCGCCTACACGGAATCGGCGCTTGGCTTTTCAAAGGCGATGGGCGATCTCGCCGGTCCGTGCATGTTTGCGATCACCATGGGCATCAGCCGTGTCATCTTCGGAAAATACGGCGACAGGCTGGATCTGACGCGGTTTATGCTCGGCTCGGGCGTCCTTTGCCTGAGCTGTTACATAGCGGCATCCATCTCAAACAACCCGGTTATCGGGCTGGTCGGCTGTATTTTGTGCGGTTTTTCCGTGGGTATCATGTGGCCCGGCACGATCAGTATCTGCTCCGGGCGGCTGCCGAAGGGCGGAACCGCCATGTTCGCCCTGCTCGCCATGGCGGGAGATCTGGGCGGCGCGTTCGGTCCCAGTCTGGTTGGCAATATCACTCAGAATGCGGACAATGATCTGAGAAAAGGGATGCTCGTTGGCTGCATTTTCCCTCTGGTGCTGATCCTTTCTCTCTTTCTGCTGAAAGGTATGCGGAAGCCGCAAAGTACCTAAAGTAAATGGGATGGCAGAAAGAGCTTCCAGTGCTTGCTGCTATCCCGAAAATACCTCCTACCTGACCATTTTCAGCTCCGCCACCGCCCCGTAATGAAGCACCGTAAACGCAGCGGGAGCAATTTCAGAAAGCAGCCTGATATGCTCCCGCTCCCAAGAAGAAATGTGTTATGAAATACGACCTAGTGCGCCATTTACCAATTAGCTACACTTTGCTGCTGCGGTGTACAGCCAGCACGCACCCCACCGAAACTGCCAGCAAAACAGCACACCCCACCGGTGTAAGCAAAATCTCCTGCACTCCCTCCATCCGCGCCGTCGTATACACCGCCAGATTCGCCACCGCATGAAAAAGAAAGGGCGTCCCGAATTTCCCGCTTCTCTCATAAAGATACGCCATCAGCATTCCCAGACACGCGCCGTACACGCCCTGCACCAGATTGCCGTGAAACGCGCCGAAAAGAAGCCCGGAAGCGACAATCCCGATCGCCGGGTTGTATAGACGGCGCAGGCGGTTGTAAATCACACCGCGAAAAACGACCTCCTCCGCCAGCGGGGAGATCAGCCCATAGAGAATAAAACCCACAGCAAAAGCCACGCCGTACTGCCTATCCGCCACCTTCTGGTAGGTCTGGGAACTGTCCGCAAACCCTGTCAGTGTCAGAAGCGCGTTGAGCCCCAGCGAAACGCTGAAAGCGAGAACCACGGTGAGCGCCGCCATCCTTCGCGCATTCCCACCGACCCATTTAGTCAATTTCTCTGCTGCATCCTCACTGGCTTTCACTTTGCCTGTTCCTCCTGCTGTCCCGACAGCCGCAGCCGAAATGACGCTCCCAGTCTCTTTCTTCGTCGCTAGACAAAGCGTTTCCCCGCGCCCCCGCAGTTCCTCCTTTAACATCGGCACGACGGGCAAAATACCCGCCAGCATACAAAGTCCTCCCATCACGCCGACGACGTTGGCGGCATGTGTCGTCATAAACTGCCCGTATGCCCCGCCGAAACGCAACGTCGCCTGATACAAGAAGGCAAGGATCAGATAAGCCACATTGTATGCCAGATAATATAGCAGATAGGGAAGCAATACCTCCCACGCCTTTTGCAATTTTCCCATGTCACTCTCCCATAAAATTCCCTTGACATTTCCCCCGCCAGCCCCTATAGTTAAAAAAGCGGATACATCCGCCGCGGCTCATGCCGCATAACTGAATAACTTGCTAGGGGAGCTTTTGCTGAGATTGAGCCCGCGCACAAGGCGTCTGGACTCTAACCCTCATTACCTGATGCGGTTAGCACCGCCGTAGGGAAGCGCTGGTAACAGAAATCTGTCACATTTTTTCGTGCCGTGTTCCGTTACCGTTCCCCTCCTTGCTTATTCTAAAGACAAAGGAGGATTTTTTATGTTCTACACTATTGTTGACGGAACCTATGTTCCTACCACTCTGGGCAATGCGCTGTTAATCGTACTTCTGGCAGTCCTGCTTGCCGGCGCCATCGTTTTCGCGAGGCGGTACGCTGCCGGACAGAATCCGCAGCCGGAAGAAACCGCCAAAAGGAACGGCAGACTGACAGTCAAACAGCTCGCCTTCTGCGCCATGTCGATCGCGCTCGGCACCATCCTCTCGGAAATCAAAATCATCGACTTTCCATGGGGCGGCTCCGCCACACTGCTTTCCATGCTCGTCATCTGTCTCCCGGGCTATCTTTTCGGACTGGGCGCAGGACTGATGACCAGTATTGCCTACGGCGTGCTGCAGCTATTGTTCAACCCCTATGTGCTCTTCCCCATGCAGCTTGTGCTCGACTACATTCTTGCTTTCGGCGCGCTGGGGCTTTCAGGCCTGTTTGCCGGCGCTAAGAGGGGACTGCTCAAGGGGTATCTGGTCGGCATTTTCGGGCGCTATGTATTCACGGTACTGTCAGGCTGGATTTTCTTTGCCGAGTACGCGTGGGAAGGCTGGCATCCGCTGCCCTATTCTCTTGTCTATAACGGCATTTACATCTTTGCGGAAGGCGCGATCACCTGCGCGGTTATTCTCGTCCCCGCTGTGAGCAGCGGTCTCGCTGCCGTCAAAAAGATGGCGCTGTCATAGGGACGGAATTCTGCAGACTTTATAATCGAGTAGAGAAGATTCATCTTCCCTACTCGCCGCGCGTCCCATGCGCCTCTTTAGCGGTATACTTCCTCTGCATGGGGCTTCGCATATACAAACGAGCCCCCACCTGTCTGATCGGTGAGGGCTCTTATTTTTTATATGTTTCCGTCAGGCAGAGAACCTGCTTTCCCTCTGTCTGCCGTGTGACGGGATCTCCCCATTTCCGGGAATCTGTCTATGCCGTCATAAACATCGCATAGGCGCTGATCGCCTGCTGCATACGGAAATTGCTGACGCCGTTTTCCGCGCCGCTTCCATCAAATGCCGCCGTCTGTACATTCTGCGCATTGTCCGCCGTCTCCTGTTCCGTCCGTACGACGTCCACTGCATTTTCCCTGTTAAACTTCACCGCCTCGTCCTGCGTCTGCGCTGTCTCCTGCGCCGCCTCTGCACCGCCTTTCTCCTGTGCAGCCTGCGCCGGTTTGATCATTCTCGCCGCCGCACTCCTGCCGCGCTGCATCTGCATCTCCAGCATATCCTGAAAATTCAGGGTCTGCCCCCGCTTCAACGGATTTTCATTTTCCGCAAGCCCGCTGAAGTCTGTCTTCTTGTCAAGAACGTTGTCCGAAATCCGGGACAGCTTATTCATGCTGGCCGGGCTGATTGCATTCACGTTATATACATAGGGCTGAAAACTGATTGCTCCGATTCTCATATTTACCTCCATGTCGGAGCATCTTTTTGCGACGACACGCGAGCAAAATCTCAAATTTTGCTCTGCGATTCCGAGTTTGTGGCTCCGACACAAACTCGCGATTGAAAAATAAGGTCATCAGACTTATTTTTCAATCTCATTCCCTCGTTACTGTTATCCTTCTTCTCTGCTTCAAATACGGAATGTCCCGCTCTTTCTATTTATAATAAAACTTCCAGCGCAAATATACAAGACTAAATTTTAAAGATTGCGCCTCATCTCTTCCGGTCCACAATCTCCACGTCCACCGCCTCCATCTCCTGTTTCATCATCTTGGCGTTTTTATAAATCCGGGAAACGATCCATACATTGGAAAGCCCGTCATAGATCAGGAAAAAGCCGATCAGCATAACTACCGTATCTACGGCGGCAAAAGGCCGACAGATCAACAGCACGCCAAATCCCACCGTGAGCACGCCCAAAATAAGGGCCGCCCACCACCTGTCATATTTATCCCGCCATAACTCCAGCGCTTGCCGCAAGTTATGTAAACCATGTATGGCAATCACAATACCCACGATAATCGGGATGATCGCCATCACTTTGTCCGGCCTCATCACAATCCAGACGCCCACCACAGCCAGAATGATCCCGAAAATCAGATTTGCCTGCGAATACAAACTGCCGTCCCTGGCTGTAAAGTAGTCGATCATCCGCATCACGCCGGATACAATCAGCACCACGCCCACGGCCGTACAGACAATCCGCATGGACAGTCCCGGCCGGAACACAAGCACCAGACCGAGAATTACGCACAGGGCGGAGGATACCACCACGTTCGTCTTAATCTTTTTCAGTAACCTTTCCATCATAACGCCCCTTTCTCTTCTTTCTCCAAAATTGCATCTGGCGGTAAATGCCAAAACCGAGGGATGCACCGAGACAATTTAACAAAATATCATCCACATCAAAAGCGCCGAAAGCGCTGAAAAGCTGAAACATTTCAATCCCTAAGACAAATACAAAGGCGTTTAAGAGCATCACAAAAAACCGCTCCCCATCCTTCGCAACGTAAGGAAAGAGAAACCCAAGCGGCACAAACGCCAGCACATTGCCGGCAAGATTCTCCACGCTGTTCAGCTTATACGAATAATCTATATACATTTTTATTGTTTTAAAGGGCTTAAAATTCGCCGTGCCCAATCCCTCAAATATGACGTCCCTGCGCCACGAAGCCGCGATTTTCAGAAGCTCCTCATAGGGATATTTGAAGATGATAACCTTTATGACAATTAAAATGTAAATAGCAAAAAAGAGTTTCCACCAATTTCTTTTTTGCACGCGCTCTCCCCGTTGCCTGCCTAGTGCTCCATTTACCAATTAACTATCCTT
>ERZ778495.1878-NODE-1878-length-13023-cov-4.282542_pt1 | contig 13023 bp, 10 predicted proteins | sample MGYA00433100_ERZ778495 | MGnify/ENA primary metagenome ERZ778495 (study PRJEB29527, sample SAMN07138962) | mouse gut metagenome | material: feces | host: mouse | place: China:Nanjing | collected 2016-01-25 ...
TTAGCAGCATTTATTTTTGTATCAGATTCATTTAACTTTCTAATTACTTCCCTAAAGTCTTTTTTCTCTTCTATTTTTGGATAATCATTTTTTATTAAGTAAATAGTATTTACTGCTTCATTTATTTTTCTTTCTAAGTCATAGCTAGTTATATTAGCTTGTTTTGTTTTTTCTAAGTCTGAAAATAAAGTTAAATCCATCTTTGTATTTTTTTCAACAGCTTTTTTGCATTTTATTATAAGATCATATCTATTTTTTAATTCTTCTAATATAACTGTTTCTGCTTGTTCAATTCTAATTTTAGAAAATTCAATTTTATTGTATAATATAATATAGGACATAGCAATTATAGCAACTATGATTATAATTGTTAGAAGAATAATTAATATTGTTTCCATATTATCACCATATATTAATTATATCATGAAAGGATGGCTAAAACTAGATGAAAATATCAGTTGTTGTTGTAGGTAATTTACAGACTAATTGTTATATATTAGAAAGAGGTAATTCAGTTTTTATAATTGATCCTGGAGATAATGCAGAGTTAATAGCTTCAAATATAAGTAGTGATAAGAGAGTTTTAGGTATTATTATTACTCATAGTCATGATGATCATACAGGTGCTTCTTTAGATTTACTTAATAAATATAATACTAGACTTTATAATGGACATAATTTAAGTGAAGGCAATCATGTAATTGAAAATTTCTCTTTTGATGTTATAAAAACTCCTGGTCATATGGATGATTCTATATCTATTTACTTTAAAGAAGATAAAGTTATGTTTGTTGGAGATTTTATATTCAAGGGAGGAATTGGTCGAACTGACATGATTGGTTCAAGTCCTTTTGATATGAAGCAAAGCATTAAAAAGCTTTTAAAATATCCATCTGATATAACTTTAATGCCTGGTCATTTTGGAGTTACTGTACTTGCAAATGAGATAGAAAATCTTAATTACTTTTTAACTAAGCTTTAAAATACTTTGAAGTTTATTGGTTCTTCAAATTCAACCCAATTTACATATATCATTGGAATAAGATACCAATCTCCTCTTTCTGGGGAAGACATAACTAAATGATCTTTTCCTGATTGTTCAATAATTCCATCATATATTCTATCTCTCCATTCATTAGAATCTGGAAAAGAACAGAATACTTTAGCTTTTTTTCCTTTATTTAATCTTAAAATGTTTTCAATGTAACTTTGCTCCATAGGCATCGTATTTGTACTTACCTCTTGATCTGGAGTAAAGTTATTCATATTACTTGGAAATGTTGGATTTGGATAATAAGTTCCATTCATTTTATTTTCACCTCTGTTAATATTTATGAAATAGTTGTTGAAATATTATAAAAATGTGTTAATATATTTTCTTAAAGAAGGTATGATTATGGAATTTAGAAATATAACAGAAACGGAAAAGGAAAGTTATCAAGAATATTTAGATTTATTAAATGCTTTAAATGGATCTACGGAAAAACTTTCAGAAGTCATTTATGATGATAAAAAATATGTATTATCGTATGATGATAGTGCAGTAGGTATTGTTGTTAATGATGGGGAATGTTTAAAGCCATTTTATATAAATGATGATATGCCAATGTTTGAAGTATATGGTAATTTAGAAGATACTTATAATATAGTTAATGGGGAAATGAAGGAAGTTATGAAAACTAATAGGTTAGGAAGTGAAACTAGACTTACTTATTTAGTACCTACTGATAATAATCCTAGATATATTTTAGAATATTCTCAGTTTGATGCCGAAAATGAAGCTTTGTTAGAATTTGGATATGATGTTACTCAAAGAAAAGGTCTTGATAGTGCACTAGCTTATACTTATTTTCAACATCCTGACGCTATTAAGTTCCAATATTTAAAAAGGTTTTTATTTATGATGCGTAGAAAAACACATTATTATAATTTAACTTGTGATGATAACAATATATATGTTTCGCCATTAATTGTTTGGAGAGAGAATCATTATGGATGTAAAAATGAACAATTTTCAGCAGATTTGTTATTAGAACAGTTTGAAAATTGTGGATTTAATACTTCTATCCCAAAGCAGTTCCAATCTTTAATACAAGGTACTGATCCAGAATATAAAACTTTAAAACTTATTAATAAAGAGTATAAAAATTATATAAAAGGGCAATAATCGACGATATTTGTTCTTTTTTTTCATAAAAATTTCATACACAATTCTTAGATTATGATATAATTGTACTAGGAGGTTAGAAATGAAAAAGTTTTTTGAAAAGCATGATTTATTTAAGCTAGTAGGAATTTTTGTTCTAATTGCTGTTTTACTAACTTGGTTAGTTAGTTCATCATACTTTGCATCAGGAACTTTAACAAGCACTGAGTTTAGTAGAGTAGGTTTATTTGATTTAACTACTTATGGGTTATTACAAATATTTTATTTTACTGTTGTTTTCATGTTTGTTATAGTTGTTGGAGGATTCTATAAGTTTGTAGGTTCTTTAGATGCTTATGATAACTTAACAAGTAAGATTGCAGCAAAATTTAAAGGAAAGGAAAAAGTATTAGTTGCACTTTCAATTTTATTATTTGGTGTAATTTCTGGTGTTAGTACAGATCAATTAGTTTTATTTGCATTAGCTCCATTTGTAATATCAATTTTATCTAAATTGAAAGTTGATAAAATTACTGGATTAGTTGCTACATTTGGTGGTATTCTAACAGGAATTTTAGGTGCTACATATGCTCCTAAAATAACAGGTATGTTAGTAGACGCTACTAATGGACTTGGAGTTTCTTATGGATTTGAATTAGCTTCAACTGTTATATTATTTGTGGTTGCTTATTTATTGTTAACATATTTTGCTTTAGCAAGAATGAGTAAGATAGCTAAGACAAACAAGGCAGAAATCCTAGTTGATCCATTCGCTACAGTTAAAGTAGAAGAAAGTGATGATAAGAAAAAGAAAAAATCTGTTAAGAAGAGAAGAGTATCTTCTGTAGGTTTAGCTATTGTTTTATCGTTAGTATTTATTATTTTAATTTTAGCTTATATTGGATGGGAATCAGCATTTAATATTAAAGTATTTGCTGAGGTAACTGATTGGATAAAAAATGCGACATTATTTGGTGAAAACGTATATTCATATGTTTTAGGACAAGCTGTTGCTCCATTTGGTGAATGGGATTTACTTGCTGGTGCAGGATTATTGTTGGTGGCAAGTTTAGTTATAAAATTTGTTTATCATATTCCATTTGATAAAATGTTAGATGAATATGCTGAAGGATTTAGAATAATTGTAAAACCACTTGCAATACTAATGATGGTTTATCTAGTATTAGAGATTTCAATAATTTTCCCAACTATAGCTTATCTAGTTGATAAAATTATGGGACTTGGAAATAATGTTGGAACACTTTTTGCATCTGGTGCTTTAACTAGTTTATTTGCTGTTGACTTCCAATATACAGTAAGTACAGTTGGTTCAGTATTCTTAACATTCAAAGATGCTAATGTTGCAGCATTAATATTACAATCTGCTTATGGTGTAATTCAATTTGTTGCACCTACTAGTGCAATATTAATGTTAGGTTTAGCAAGCTTAGATATAAAATTCAAAGATTACTTCAAATTTATTTGGAAGTTTGCTTTAGCAATCTTATTAGTAATTTTTGTTATATTAGCAATATTAATATATGTATAAAGAAAGCTAAAAATAGTTTTCTTTTTTTATTAAATTTATTTGACATAGTAAATAAATCGTTATAGAATATGGTTAGTGATGCGATGATTATGCATTTAGTAGTTATATAAAGTATTTATTAGAGAATGAATATCGGTGGCTGAAAGTATTCAAAATTAATTTATATAATGAATTTCAGGTATAGGAGTGTCAATCGTTATTTCGCGTTAAGAAATTAAAGAGCATGCAAAGTCATGAACTAGGGTGGTACCGCGAGGATTCTCGTCCCTAGATTCAGGACTTTTTTTATTTTATAGAAAGAGGGAAACTATATGAAAGAAAAAGCAGAACAAATAAAATCATCATTATTAAAAGATATTGAATCTGTTAAAAAAATCCAAGAATTAATGGATTTAAAGTCTAAGTATTTAGGAAAGTCAGGAATGATAACTGAGTTAACTAAGAATATGAAAGACTTATCAGTAGAAGAAAGAAAAGAAGTTGGTATGATTTCTAATACTTTAAAAAATGAAGTTACAGAAATTATAGAACAATGTGAAAAGAAAATTAATGAAGAATTATTAAATGAAAAATTACAAAATGAAGTAATTGATATTACATTACCAAGTAAAAAAATAAAAAGAGGTTCTTTGCATCCAATGACGAGAATAACTGAGGAATTTGAGGATTTATTTGTTTCAATGGGATATACAGTTTATTCTGGACCAGAAATAGAAAGTGATGAAAATTGTTTTCAAAAGCTTAATTTACCAAAGGGACATCCTGCTAGAGATGCTCAAGATACTTTCTATTTAACGGACGAAGTTGAATCTTTCTTACTGCGTAGTCAAACTTCTACTGCTCAAGTTCGTGCTATGGAAGAAAATGTTGATAAAGGTCCGATTAGAATTGTTTGTCCTGGAAAGGTTTATAGAAGAGACGAAGATGCTACTCATTCACATCAATTTATGCAGATTGAAGGCTTAGTAATTGATAAAAATGTTTCTATGGCTGATTTAAAAGGTACTTTAGAATTATTTTGTAAGAAAATCTTAGGTGAAAAAACACAAGTTAGATTTAGACCTAGTTATTTCCCTTTTACTGAACCTTCTGTAGAAGTAGATGTTACTTGTTTTAAATGTGGTGGAAAAGGTTGTAATCTTTGTAAACAAACTGGTTGGATTGAAGTTTTAGGAGCTGGTATGGTTCATCCTGATGTTCTTTCAATGAGTGGGTATGACCCAAATGTGTATCAAGGTTTTGCTTTTGGAACTGGGATAGATAGATTTGCCATGTTTAAGTACGGTATTCCAGATATTAGAACTATTTATGGAAATGATATAAGATTTATTGAACAATTTGATAGAAAGGATGAGGACTAATGAAATTAAGTAGAAAATTTGTTTCAGACTATATTGATTTAGATGAAAACTTAAGTATTGAAAATATAGCAGATGCTATGACAAATGTAGGAAATGAGTATGATTTTGCTGGTCCTTTAGTCGACTGTACAAAACTAGTTACTGGGGAGGTTTTAGAGTGCATAGATCATCCTGATTCAGATCATCTACATTGTTGTAAAGTTAATGTTGGTAAGGAAGTTTTAGATATTGTTTGTGGGGCTCCTAATGTACGAAAAGGATTGAAAGTCGTTGTAGCTTTAGATGGTGCTAAACTCCCTGGTGGAGAAATTAAAAAGGGAGAAATACGTGGAGCAATGTCTAATGGTATGTTATGTTCAAAAGCTGAATTAGGTCTTGATAATAAATATTTAGTTGAAGAAGATCATACAGGAATTCATGAATTACCAGAAAATACTGAAGTTGGACTTGACGCTTTAGAAGTAATGGGATTAAAAGATGAAGTTATCGATTTTGAACTTACTTCTAATAGAGGAGATTTACTTAGTGTTATTGGAATGGCTCATGAATTAGCTGCAATTTATAATAAGCAAGTTAAAGATATTGATTTAAGTTATAATGCTAATAAGGAAAATGTTAATGATGTTTTTAAAGTTAAAGTAGAAACAGATGATTGTAAGTTATTTTTAGCTAAAAAAGTAAAGAATGTTACAATTAAAGAAAGTCCTGACTTTATTAAAAGTAGATTAATTGCTTCTGGTATAAGACCAATTAACAATGTTGTTGATATATCAAACTATGTTATGTTAGAAACTGGTCAACCACTACATTACTATGATGCTGATCGTTTGGGTGATACATTAATTGTTCGTAATGCTTTAGAAGGCGAAAAGCTAATTACTCTAGATAATCAAGAGAGAAGCTTAACAGCTATGGATATTGTTATTGCTAATAATAATGAAGCTGTTGGTTTAGCAGGTGTTATGGGGGGGCTTTCTACAGAAGTAGAAAATGATACTAAAAATATTATAATTGAATCGGCAATATTTGATGCGATTAAGGTAAGAAAAACAAGTAAAAAGATTTTAAGAAGTGAAGCTTCAAATCGTTTTGAAAAAGGACTTGATCCTAAAAGAACATATTTAGCTATGGAAAGAAGCTGTGCATTACTTGAGCGTTATGCTGATGCCGAAATTGTTGGTGGCTTAGTTGAGGTAAATGATTTAGATATAAAAGATAAAGAAATTAATATTACAATATCTAAAATAGAAAGTGTTTTAGGAATTAATATTAGTAAAGAAGAAGTAATATCTATATTTAACTCTCTTGGTTTTTCTGTTAAAGATAATAAAGAATTTTTAACTGTTACAGTACCAACTAGAAGATTAGATATAAATATTCAAGAGGATTTAATTGAAGAAGTTGGAAGAATTCATGGAATGGATAAAATTGAAGGTAAATTACCTGTCTTAGATGTTATCCATGGTTCTTATGATAAAACCACTCGTGAAATAAAACATAAACTTTCTAACATGGGCTTAAATGAGACAATGAGTTATACATTAATTCCAAATGATAAGGTACATTTATTTACAACAGATGAGTTTATCCCTGTAACTTTAAATGATCCAATGAGTGAAGATAGAAATACTTTAAGATATAGTTTACTTTACTCACTTAATGAAGTTTATAAATATAATAAGGCAAGAAATAATTCTAATATATCTATTTTTGAAATTGGTAAGAGCTTTTTTAAAGATAAGGAAGAATATAGAGAAGATACTAAGTTGGCTGTATTAATGTCTGGTGATTTTTCTTTAGATATAAGTAATACTAAAGTTGATTTTTATCATATAAAAGGTATTATGGAAGAACTTTTATATTTTTTAGGATATGAAGGAAGATATAGTTTAATTAAAGATGATAAGATTCCAAATGAATTTCATCCAGGACAGTCTGCTTTAATAAATGTAAATGGACAAATAGTTGGTGTAATAGGTAAATTGCATCCTAGTATAGCTTCAAGCGATGTTTATTGTTTGGAAATCAATCTATCTAAGCTTTTAGCAATTAGAACTGGGACAATGAAATATAAAGATATTTCTAAATACCCTGGAGTTATTAAAGATGTTGCTTTTATTGTTGATAATGCTATTACTAGTTTAGAACTTGAGGTATTTATAAAGAAATCAGCTGGAAAATTACTTGAGAATATTCAAATATTTGATATATATCCAAATATTGAAGAAGGGAAAAAATCTTTGGCTTATAAATTAACTTTTTCAGATTCATCTAGAACATTATCTGATGATGAGGTTATGAGCGTATTTAATAAGATTATTGATGAAGTTACAAGTAAACTTAATGCTAAATTGAGAGGATAATGCCAATTTATCTTCTTTTTTTGTTATAATAAAAATAGGTGATACAATGGGAGCAATTGATTGGGATAGAGATGATTTAACTTATAATGTTATTTTAGAGGGATTTTTGGGTGAAATAAAAGAAGAAAAATATTCTTACAAGGGAAAAGCAGCGAATAATCCATTGGCTGAAATAATAATTAATGCAATTAATTCTCATGATTTTCATGATTTAAATGTTGTTAGTTTTATTAAATTAGATCAAGCCGATATTAGAGGAAATAAGTTATTAAAGTTATGGAATTTATGTAATGAGGATAGAGAATATTTTAAAAAGACAATTAGTTATATAACAGGTACAATGCTAGATTGTGCTTTTCCACTTGACGAAGTTTCAAAAAATTTAGATTTAGATGATCCAGTTCCTTTTATTCCAAATGATAAAGTGGTACCAACTTTTTCAGAGCTTATTTTTATGCGTCATAAACTTGGAAATGATAAAGTAAATGAGATCATATATCTGCTCCGAAAAAATTTCATTAAAAGTTATAATGAATATGTAAAAACAAAGGGCTTAGATAAAGAATTAATTAATGAGTTACCACCATTTGAAAAAGAGAAATCTGAAGTATTAGCTGATAGTGAAGTTGTTGATATTAGAGATTTGTATTTTGGAGAAACTACCATTGATTTAACTGGTGGTGTTTTAGGTATAAACATGCAAACATATTCTCTTTTTGAAAGGAGTCTTAGGACTCTTAAAGTTGGGGATAGAAATTTATATTTTCTTAAAGAAATACCTACTGGTGAAATCGTTTTAATTGATGATGAGGGAAATAAAGTTGATTACGATCAAGAACTTATTTATGAAGGAGTTACTATTTTACCAACTAAAAAACATGTAAATTTATCTGTTTGTTCTTTGAGAAGAATTGTAGAGGATGCAAAAAAAAGATGCGTTGAAAATAAAATTGTTGATGTTTATGATTCGATGATTTCTTTTAATAAGTTTAAATTGATGGTTGGAGAGTGTAAAAATTATTTAAGTGATTTATCATATTTGTATCAAACTTTATATGGTGGATTAGGTAATGCTAAAAAAAGATGAAGTTAGATTAATAACTTTAGAAGAAGATAATTGAAATTAACTTCTTTTTTTTGGTATAATGTTGTTAAGATAGGGATGGTTATTATGGAAATAAAAGCAGAAGAGAAGTTGAAAGAGAAAATTTTAAATACGCTTGATCCTATTCTTTTAACGAAGCCATTTATTTGCCGAGGCAAGGATATGCTTTTTAAAAATTATTTACTAGAGGAAGTTTTTCCATATATAGATTTAATTTCTGAGACAGTTAGTTTAAAGGAAGGGTATGTACTTTCTTTAAAAGAGTTTTTAGAACAATCAGTGTTTTATACTTGTCAAAACAGATACAAGGGAGACTTTATTGATTTTGCTCAAGATGTTCTTATATCATTTGATGATAAAAAGTATAAAGAAAAAAAGAAAAAAGAGGGAAAAAGATTTGGAGAAAATGATGAAATTTCTAGATTCTCTGAAAATGCTAAGAAATATCCTTTTTTTGAGAACGTAGAAGGACCTATCTATTATATTGTTATAGATAGGGGAGAAGTATCTTTTTATTATAAAGATTCTAAGTTTGATCTTGTTATGCATACTGATAATGATATTAAAGAATTTTTATGGAAGATTAAAGAATTAGATTTTGATTTATTTAAAAAATTATATGAAATAAATCCTGTATTTAAAGATCGTATAGATAAGTTTAAAGAGGATAAAGAATTTTATGAAGAAATATTAAAAGGTCTACGAACAATGAGTTCATTTGATTTGGCAATAGAAAACACAATTGAAGCAATAACTGGTATTATTAATCAAGTGGAAAGTGATCCATTTTGTAGTGGAAAAGTTAAAACGGTTAAAAAAGATTTTGATTTAGATTCTATTCCTAAATTTGATACTGATACTTGTTTAAAAACAGTTATTAGTAAATGTACTTCTTATTATTCAGAGTTTTTTAGTGATATTGATCAAGTTTTTATGGATAATAACATAAATGAAAAGGCTGATTATATAATTGATGAGATTTTGTTTAAGACAATTGATAAGTTATCTTATAATTATGTAAGTGGGATAGCAAATTCAGTTAATAATGATTTGGAATTGGATATAAATGAGACTTTCTTAAACGATGAATTAGATTCCATTATGGATTCTCTTAAAGTAAATTTAAAGAAATTATTTATTTATCCTTACCGTAATAAGGAAGCAGATAGTAGTGAATCTTATATCAGTATTATATGTGAAGCTATTGAAAATCAAATATTATTTTATGAGCAACTAGTTAATTCAACGATTGAAAGAATGTTAGTAGCATATGGTTATGTGTTAAGAGGCTCTGAGGATGCTCAAAAAACAACAGAATTTAAACCCGCTTTATAAGCAAGAGAATATTTATTATTCTCTTTTTTGTTGTGCGAACATGTGTTTGTGTGTTATAATTATAATGCAAAGGATGAATGTTATGGATTATAAAAGTACTTTAAATAAACAACAATTGGAAGCCGTTAATCATATTGATGGCCCTTGTTTAGTGATGGCTGGAGCAGGATCAGGAAAAACAAAGGTTTTAACAAGCAGAATTATTAATTTGATAGAAAGTGGAATTAGAGACACAAATATCTTAGCAATTACATTTACTAATAAAGCGGCAAGAGAAATGCGAGAACGTGTGAATAATTTATTTGGGGATGTTTATTCTTTTATTGGGACATTTCATTCATTTGGGTTAAAAGTTATCAGAGAGAATTATCGTGAATGTGGACTTGAGAGAAATTTTACAATAATAGATGGTGACGATTCGTTGTCTATCATAAAAAAAATATTAAAAAACGATAATATTGATCCAAAAAAATTTAGTCCATATGCAATAAGAAATAAAATATCTTTGATAAAGAATGAGTTATTGAGTGAAGCCGAAATGGATAGGGTATTTAATACTCCTTTCGATTCTTTATGTGTAGATATTTATCATAAATATCAAAAGAGATTAAAAGAGAGTAATGTTATAGATTTTGACGATTTGCTTGCTTTACCAGTTTTACTTTTTATGGATAGAGAAGATATTTTAGAAAGATATCAAGAACATTACCCTTATATATTAGTTGATGAATATCAAGATACAAATCCTGTTCAATATAAATTATGTAAATTATTAGCTTCTAAAATGCGTAATATATTCGTGGTTGGAGATATGAATCAAAGTATATATGCTTTTAGACAAGCTGATTATAAAAATATTATTAATTTTGAAAATGATTATCCAGAATGTTTATCTATAAAGTTAGAAGAAAATTATCGAAGCACAAATAATATACTTAATGCTGCTAACTGTGTTATAAAGAATAATACACAAAGAAAGGATTTAAAACTTTGGAGTGAAAAAGGGGATGGAGTTAAGGTTAAATATATACGTAGTTATGATGAAAAGCATGAAGTTACTGTCGTTTTAAGTGAAATTGAAAAGCTTTTAAATTCGGGATATAAAAGAAGTGATATTGCAATTTTATATCGTACTAATGGACAAAGTCGTGTTTTTGAAGAGGGTCTTTTAAATAAAGGTATTCCTTGTAAAGTTGTTGGTGGATATTATTTCTATAACAGAAAAGAGATTAAGGACTTAATTGCTTATTTAAGATTAATATATAATCCAGCTGATGGTGTTAGTTTGGCTCGTATTATTAATGTTCCAAAAAGAGGAATTGGTGATGCTGCAATTCGAAATCTTGAAAGCTTATCTTTGCAGAATGAGAATTCTATGTTTGACAATTTAAGCACAAAAAAAGAATTAGAATTTAAAAAAATAATTGAAGAATTAAGAACTGATGCTGATAATTCTAGTTTGACAGACTTGATTGATAAAATTTTAGTTAAGTCAGGTATAAAAGAGGAACTTACTTGTGACATGAGTTTAGAAAATGAATTGAGATTAGAAAACTTAATGGAGTTTAAGTCAATTACTTCACATTTTGAGGAAAGAGAAGGTAATGTTTCTTTAGGAGACTTTTTAGAAGAAATTAGTTTAATTGCAGATATGTCACAGCATAAAGAGGATGGAGAAGAAGTAACTCTTATGACAATTCATTCTGCTAAGGGATTGGAATTTACAGCTGTTTTCTTGGTAGGTATGGAAGAAGGAATTTTTCCTCATGCCAATTCTATTTTGGAAAGTGATGGACTTGAAGAGGAAAGAAGACTTTGTTATGTTGGTATAACTAGAGCTAAAGAAAAGCTATATTTAACTAATGCAAAAAGACGTATGCTTTATGGAAAAGACGCTATTAATCCTCCATCAAGATTTATTAAAGAAATTGATGATGAATTACTTGAACGTGGAGATTTAATTAAAGATGAAGAAAAAATTGAAATTAAGAGTATGTATATCAATGGTGGAAATGATGATATTGTAATGGGAGATAAGATTGAGCATGAATCTTTAGGTTTAGGTGTTGTAGTGCGAGTTGAGGGAGATTTAATTGATGTGGCTTTTAAAACAGGGATAAAGAAACTTATGAAAAATCATAAGAGTATAAAGAAAATCTAAAATAGTTATTTTTAAATGAGATTATTATTTTCTCATTTTTTTCTTATTTAAAGGTGTTATAATTTTATTAAATAAAAGGAGAGCTTATGGAAAATAAAGCATTAGTTATACTAGCTGCTGGTATGGGTAGCAGATTTGGAGGAATGAAACAAATTGAACCAGTTGGTCCAAATGGCGAGTTTATAATTGATTATTCAATTTATTCAGCTATTCGTTATGGCTTTAATAAGGTAATATTTGTTATCAAAGAAGAAAATTATGAAGTATTTAAAGAGACAATTGGTAGTCGTATAGAAAGCAAAATACAAGTAGAATATGCTTTTCAAAAATTAGAGGATATTCCAGAAGGTTTTGTTGTTCCAGAAGATAGAAAAAAGCCTTGGGGAACAGCTCATGCAGTATATGCTGCTAGAGAATATATTGATGGGAAATTTGCTGTAATAACTGCAGATGACTTTTATGGTGATGATGCGTTTAAAGTGTTATCAGAACATTTAAGTTCATCAGACAATTACGTAATCCCTGGTTATAAAATTGGTGATACATTAAGTGAGAATGGTTCTGTAAAAAGAGGTGTGATCATTCATGAAAATGGTAAGGTTAAAACCATTATTGAAAGTTCTTGTATTAAAGATGGAGATAAAGTAAAATGTACTCCATTAGATGAAAATCAAGAAGAGTTCTATGTAGAATTTAATCATCCTGTTTCAATGTTAATGAATGGGTTTACTAAAGATATTCTTAATACAATTGGTAATGATATGTATGATGCATTTAAAAATAATCAAGATAAATTATTAGATTATGAGATGCTTTTACCAGATATTATGGATAAAGATATTGAGAATGGTAAAGCTATTGATGTTGTTAATACTACTGCTCATTGGATGGGAATGACTTATAAAGAAGATAAAGAAGCTTTGCAAACATTTATCTTAAAAGAAATAGAATTGGGAGTTTATCCAAATAATTTGTGGAATTAAAATAAGTTTTTATGAAGAAG
>ERZ778495.1896-NODE-1896-length-12913-cov-3.345777_pt1 | contig 12913 bp, 7 predicted proteins | sample MGYA00433100_ERZ778495 | MGnify/ENA primary metagenome ERZ778495 (study PRJEB29527, sample SAMN07138962) | mouse gut metagenome | material: feces | host: mouse | place: China:Nanjing | collected 2016-01-25 ...
TTTTATCTATTTCTTGTTGATTTAATATAACGCATTGTTTTTCCTTAATAGCATAAACTCGTTTACATATACTTAATACAGAAGGACGATGTGTTGTAACAATACAAGTACATGGCTTATCATTATTTATAATATTTTTTAATACTCTGCGTTCTGTTGCTACATCTAATGCTGAGGTTGCTTCATCTAAAAGAAGAATTGGAGCATGACGTAAAAGTGCTCTGGCAATTGATAATCTTTGTGCTTGTCCTTCCGAAAAACCGCCACCTCGTTCTTTTATCATACTATCAATGCCATCTGGCAATTTTGATACAAATTCCCATGCACAAGCTAATTTTAATACTTCTATTATTTCTTCCTTTGTAGCATCTATTTTCACATTTCTCATATTTTCAGCAATTGTACCAGAAAACATAGTATTTCCCTGTGGTACATAAGAAAATAATTTTCTTGTTGATGGCGTTAATGGAATCTGATTCTTTTTATCAGGATCTACTCCTGTCAACATAATCATGCCTTGCTGTGCCTGCATTAAGGCAAGAAGCAATCGCATCATAGTTGTTTTTCCTTCTCCTGATGGACCTACTAATGCAATGACTTCATGTGGAAAAGCCTCTATAGATGCATTTAAAAATACTTGTGTACCATTATGATATGTATAAGAAAGATTCCTTACAGATAGACAAATCCCTTTTTGTCTATTCGCTTCTAAAAAAGAATCTACTTCCTCATTATGACTATAATCTTCTTGTGGCATTTCCACAATATCCATCAGTCTTCCAGCAGATGTTGTTAGACCAATGATTGTTGGTACTAAAGAAGTCAAATTATGTAATGTTCCAGAAAGTGTACCAGACAAACTAAGAAACATTGTCATAGTACCATAAGTAATTGCTCCCTGCCATACCCGATAAATTCCCCAACCATAAGAAGAATAAGAAACAAGAAGTCCTACTGTAGATAAAAAAAGGGAAGTTCCTATCGACATTCTTTGAAAATCCAATTTCATATGAATATATTCCTGTTGTAACTGTTTTAATCTTTTAATATAAATTGCAATTAAATCAAATGCCTTAATTGTTTGTATATTAGAAAATGCTTCCTGATTAAAACCTGACATCTTTGCTCCCATTGCTGCACTTCTTCTATTATTATTTACCATTCGTCTTAATAGCGTTTTTGACAAAAAAAGACTCACTGGCATACCAAGAAAGGCAAAAATTGCAAAGCTTGCATCATAATAAACAACCATAGCAAAAGCACTGATAAATCGAAAAATATAGATGATAGTATTAGGAATAAAACTTAATACACCAGAGGAAATATTGGAAGCATCTGAGCTCCATCGAGTCAAAAGATCTCCTGTATGATAATTTGTTAAAGATTCCCAATCAGTCACTAAGATTTTTGAAAAAATATCTGCTTTGATTTCTGCATCTACTTTCATACTTAAATAACTAGAAGCATAATCAGATATCTGTCCAAGAAATGTAGTTCCTATATTTAATCCAATCATAATACAAAAAGTTTTTACAATAACTCCTGTTTCATGTCCTGTAATAATATCTACTAAATCTTTTGAAACCATACTTGTAAGTAATGATATCATAGTGCCTACCATACCTAATAAGGTATAAAAAATCATAATAAGCCAATAGTGTTTTGCATATTGATAAATCCAAAGTATTTGCTTCCACATTTCCTGTAAACGTCCTGCTTTAATACGTCCTAGGATAAATTTGATTTTTTCCTTCATAGAAACCTCTTTATAAAATAATAGAAGAAAAGAGCCATCGCATTAAGAAATAGTATTATACGATATTACAAATTCTAAAAAGAATCCATAAATATCCTATCTCCTATACTTAATGCGGCAGCTCCTGCCAACTTCATTTTTTATCCTTACTTTATCTTACTTTTAATGCTGCCCACAATCATGATTACAAGTTAATGTCGCAGAAGAAACAGCAAGTCCTGCGTCTGACGTAACAATAACATCGCCAAGCCCAATATTATCATTTCCATTATTATGATAATTATATTTAATTTCAATACAGCTTGTATTATCACCACTTACTAATTCACCATTAGATGAACTATATGTAACAGATTGATTAAAGGATAAGAATAAATGTTGTTCACCACTATGATGTCCATCTGATGCTGCATGTACTCCATTTACTTGAATACGGTAATCCCCTCTGCCTGTTTCTGGTTTTTGATGAATAGATGCTGTTGCAGTATAGCAATCACTACCATCTGCACTGCTACTATCAGCTCCACTTGCTGCATAAACACCCTCTGCAAAACCCTCATTTGCAATCAACAATGGTTTCTCATACTTTTTCACTTTGTGCAAAACCCCCTTTCCTTATTGACAATTTTCTTGGAATATAGATTCCATCCTTTATTATAAAAGCTTTTTGCTTTTTCTATTTATCAAAAATAATTACTTATATCTTAACAATAATCCAAAATTCTGTCAATAAATTATGAAAAAAATACAGGATAAACTTATAAAAGGACAACTAATCGTTCTGTTGCCCTAAAAATGTATTGTTTATTTTTTTAAAATTAGACATATTCTTGATAATAGACTATATAAGACATTCCTTTATTTTTATTGATTTTCAATACAAAATTTGCTATACTTTTTTTATGAAAGTAATCGGGTTTTTTCTAAAAAGTAACAATTCAGCCAGACGACAATCAAAGTATTTCTTTTATTCTATCATTTTTTAGATAACAACACTAGATAAGAAGAAAGAAAGGAGAGTTTTTTTTATGCTCTATACAAATGGATGGTCAGATTCTTTTCTTCCTTTATTGAAAGAAGGAAAAATGCTTACAATTACCCCTATTGGTACAAGTATGTTTCCTCTATTTACAGATCCAAACGATCAAGCTATCCTTGCTTGTGTAAATATAGAAAAATTACACCGAGGAGATGTTATTTTATATCGTAGGAACAATGGAATGCTAGTGTTACATAGAATTGTAAAAAAAACAAACGATACTTTTTATATGACAGGGGATAATCAGACAAAAATAGAAGGTCCTCTCTATGCCAATCAAATTTATGCTGTTATGGCTGCTTTTTACCGAAAAGGGCATCTAATTTCCTGTAAAAACCCTGTTTATATGATTCTAAGCCGTCTTTGGCTATTTCTTCGCCCTATACGACCACTTATATCAAGACCACTTGGAATGCTTTACCGCTTAACAAAGGGTAATATTAATTTTTTATAAAAAGGAGAGCTTTATAAATTTATGAAATTATCAGATCATTATATATTACAAACGATTCATGGCATTCCTTATTTACTTCCTTATGGACAAGCTATTGCAGAATATAGGAAAGGAGTTCGTTTAAATGAAACAGGCGTATTTCTTTGGAAAAAATTAGCTATGGGGTATTCTCAGGCAGAGTTATTAGAAAGTATGGCAGTACATTATCATGCTACAAAGCAAGAACTTCCTATTTTAGAACAGGATTTAAAAGAATTTTTATCGCAATTAAGCTTTGCTGGAATATTACAAAAGGATACTATACTCCCAAAGCCAGATTATTATTTTCGCATTGCTAATATCACTATTGGCTATTCTGGAAACAAAGAATTTTTAATGCCATCCTTACTTGATTTTTCCTGTGATGCCTTAAAAGAAGATAAATGGAAAAAACGGAAACAAAAACAGCTATTTATCTTATCTTCTACTAACGTATTACAAAAAAAAATAATGGGTACTCTTTTAATAAAAACAGAAAATTTAGAAATTATAAAAACAAAAGATTTTTATATTTTGTGCTTTCCAATACAAAATTATGTAAAGTATTGCTATCTTTCCTTTGATGGAAGTTTGGCTTATTTTTATTTACATCCATCCGCTGATACAATTCCTTATATATCTTCTGAATTTCAAAAATTAAAACAGGAATTATTTTATGCTTTTCGTGATGCTTTCTTATTTTTTGCACAAAAACAAGGATTGTTTGCTCTTCATTCTGCCTCTTTATTATATCGCAACAAGGCATGGTTATTTGCTGGTGCTTCTGGCACTGGAAAATCCACTCATACAAATCTATGGAAACAACAATATCATACACCAATTTTAAATGGTGACTTAAATCTATGTCAAACAGAAAAAAATCATCTTACTATCTATGGTATGCCATGGTGTGGTACTTCTGGTATTTATAAAAAAAAAGAATATCCAATTGGCGGCATTATTCTTTTACAGCAAAGTAAAAAAAACAAAATAGAACTGCTTTCTGCTGATCAAAAACAACTTCTTATATCTCAACGTCTAATTTCTCCTTTTTGGACAGAAGAATTATTTCTAAAAAATCTTCAATTTGCAGAAATAGCAGAACAGAAAGTACCTATTTTTCGCCTTGCTTGTAATATGGAAGCTTCTGCTGCCAAAACAGCAAAAGCTTATATTGATAAAAATTTTATCCTTTAACAAAACATAAAAACAGCCAGCTCCTCACTGGCTGTTTTCCCGCTATACGCAAATATTATCACTTGTATGGCACGAAGTGTCATACCACTTGTACGGTGCGAAGTGCCGTACCACTTGTATGGCACAAAGTACCATACCACTTGTATGGCATATCATATTTCTTGTATGGCATGTCATATCATTTATATCATAAACAAAAATACCATTCGTCCTCATTTAGATATTTTTGCTATGAATCTTATTCTTCATATCCATTTGGATTGCCTTTTTGAAATCTCCAAGAATCAGAACACATTTCTTTTAAGCCACGTTTTGCCTTCCAACCCATTTCCTTTTCTGCAAGTGTTGGATCTGCATAACAAGCGGCAATATCACCTGCACGCCTAGGTGCAATCACATATGGAATTTTTACACCAGAAGCTTCTTCAAAATTCTTTACAATATCAAGTACACTATAACCCTCTCCTGTACCAAGATTATAGATTTTCAGCCCCGGATTTTCTTTTATTTTTTCAATAGCACAAATATGACCAATGGCAAGATCTACTACATGAATATAATCGCGAACACCTGTTCCATCTTTTGTATCATAATCATCTCCAAATACATTAAGATGTTCCAGTTTTCCTACCGCTACTTGTGTAATATATGGCATTAAATTATTTGGAATCCCATTTGGATTTTCTCCAATCAAACCACTTTCATGTGCACCAATTGGATTAAAATAACGAAGCAAAATTACATTCCACTCTTTATCTGCTTTTTGAATATCAATCATAATTTGTTCTAACATAGACTTTGTCTGTCCATATGGATTTGTAATTTCACCTTTTGGACATTCCTCTGTAATAGGAAGAAACGCTGGATTTCCATATACCGTTGCAGAAGAAGAAAATACAATATTTTTTACTTGATGTTTTCTCATTACATCTAAAAGTACCAAAGTACCTGAAATATTATTTTCATAATATTCTAATGGCTTTGCTACAGATTCACCAACCGCTTTCAATCCTGCAAAATGAATACAAGAATTGATTTCTTCTTTTGAAAAAATTTTTTCTAGTGCTTCTTTGTCACGAATATCAGCTTCATAAAATGTCACTTTTTTCCCTGTAATCTTTTCTACACGTTTTAAGGATTCCTTACTAGAATTGCACAAATTATCAATAACAATAGGTTCATAACCTGCCTGTAATAATTCTACTACGGTATGGCTTCCAATATAGCCAGCACCACCAGTTACTAAAACTTTCATAATTAATACATACTGCAAGAAAAAAACTATCTACTTGCAGCTTCTCCTTTCTTCTTCTTATTCTTCCTAATTTTTTTGTTTTTTATCCAAAATTGACTTCTTTAAATGGGCGTAGCTCATAAAAGAAAAAATCATATCATGTCTCCCTTAAGACCTGACAATAAATAAAGCCATAGCTATTTTGTATACGTTGAAAATAACTATGGCTAGTTTAAACGAAATAGATGTCAAAAATATGCCAAAATAAAGGCTTTTTTTGTTAATTTTCTATAAACTATCGCCTTTTTTGATAAAATTCGTTTTAATTGTTCTAAAAAAACAATATTACGAACTATTATGCTTTATATCCTCTAGAATTTCCAGAAAGCAATGTTTCATTTAATGTTCCTTTTCCATAAGTAAGCCCTGCATAAAGCTGTTGTGTATGTTCCATTAAAGATGGAGAAGTATCTTGTTTTGCAACTTCAGAAAATGCTTCTCCCAAAGGTTTTAAAACAATCTCCGCATTTTCTAAAGGTTCTACATTCATTGTTCTTAAAGAATCAATAATACAGCGATTTGCATAGAGATATAGCGGCATTAGCTCTTTAGAAATATCATATTGCATATCTAATGTAGCAATCAGCTCCCGAAGCAGCTTCTGAGCTCTGGAAAGTTCTCGTTTAAACTCCTCTTTACTGCCTTGTGAAAGAGCATTTCTTGCTTCATCTATAGAATCAAAAATAATATCATACATAATAACAACTAATTCACTTCTATTTGCCTGTGAAACTCTAGCTGCAAATGTCTTTTTTTTCTCCTCATTCACTGTTGCCGACTCCTCTCTATATTATGTTTTGTTTCTTAATTATTGTAATAAATTCAATACCATTTGTGGGCGTTCATTTGCCTGTGCTAACATGGAAGTTCCAGCTTGTGCTAAAACATTCTTTTGTGTATAAGTTGTCATTTCAGATGCCATATCAGTATCCATAACACGTGATAGTGCTTCTGTCATATTTTCATCAGAAGTTTCCAAATTGTTAATACTATGTTCTAAACGATTTTGATATGCACCAAGCTTTGCACGAATACCAGAAACTGTATTAATAGCAATATCAAGAGCCGTAATTGCTCGTTCTGCACCATTATGTGATTTCATATTAACATCTGCAACACCAAGCTTTTCCGCAGAAATATCAGGAATCCGAACATCTAAAATTTGCCCTTCATTTGCACCAATTTGTAATGCCATTGGTCCTGCTTCCAATACCGTCACATCTGTTTCCACTTCGCTTCCTGCACCAATACTGCTTTCTGAATCTTCTTCTGGAGTGATATCTGTAAATTCTGTTCCTGTGCAGCCCGGCTCTACTTCAAATACCATCTCAAAGCCATCCATATCACTAACGGTCACTTTTTTTCCAAGTCCATTTACCGTTGCCGTTTGACTAAACTCCTCTCCAAGTGTTGCCTGTGCATCTATGCCATAGGCTACTGGAATTTGTGTACTAAGTCCCAAAGCTGTCGCTAATGCTTCATTATCTACATTTAATTGTACAGAAGCATTTGATCCATATTGTTCGGAAGCAAAAATTAAATGACTTCCTTCTGCCATTTCCATTGTTTGATATCCAGCAGTTTCTTCTGTACCCTCTTCATTTGTAACAGAACCATCGGAAGGAAAAACATTAACACCAACTACCTCTCCCAATCCACGAATTCTTTCATAAACAGAAGAAAGAGAATCACCTGCCTGTATAGAAATGGATTCTCCATTTAATGTAATTGAACCTGCTTCTTCTGCAGAACAGGAAGCACCATTTACAAACCCATTTGCAGCACCCCCCTGAATAACAGCCTGACGTGGATCTTGTGTTACTGTAATCTTATAGTTCTTTACCTGAACATTGTCAGAAACAGAAAATAAAGATACTTTATCTGCACTAGAATAAGATTTTCTGTCAATAGAACCATCTAAAAGACTTTTTGTATTAAACTCTGTTGTATCGGCAATACGAGTTACTTCACTAATTAATTGATCAACTTCTTTTTGAATTTGTGCTCTATCATCGGCTGTATTTGTATCATTTGCTGCCTGAACAGCAAGCTCCCGCATTCTTTGAAGCATAGCTTCTATTTCATTCATTGCACCCTCTGCTGTCTGAATAACAGAAATACCATCGGAAGCATTACGACTTGCCTGTACTAAACCATCAATCTGTGTTTGCATCTTTCTGGAAATTGCAAGTCCTGCAGCATCATCTGCCGCTTTATTAATACGAAAACCGGAAGATAATCTTTCCAAACTAAGATCTAAAGCACCATTTGTACGGCGTAACTGACTATTTGCTGTAAGTGCTGATATATTATGATTAATTCTCATTGTCATTCTCCATTTCTGCGAAACCTTTTATTTTTCGCCTATTATAAGATTTATTTTACTATTACTGTTATATTTTATTATATCTATATTGATATTCTATCTGGAAGTCCAGCAGCATTTTCTGCTTCTTTTACTGTTTCAATCACACATTTTGCTACATGATACAAAATTCTTGTATCTACCATAGAATCTGGTTCTGATGTTTCCAACATGGCTTGATAGGAACTAAGATTACGAATTGCATAATTCATACTGCCCATAACAAGTCCTGCTTCTTCCAGTTTTTGTCTTATCTGTCCTTCTTGTTGATGTAACGTATCCTGCCCAATACGATCAGAACATACAATAAAACCAGAAATTCTTCCTTGATTAATTTTATAATCTGCATGAATTTGTCCTAAATGTTCTGATTCAATATCTACATGAACTTTTCCCTTATCTCCAGCATTTCTTATTAAAGTTAAATTAACTGCTGTAACAGAACCATCTCTTGTTTGTACAGGAACTTGATATTGCTCTTTTCTTTGTGATAAGGCAGAAATTAGATTTACCATATTGTTCATACTTTGTAATCCCCAAGTATCTTCTGATGAAAGTCCCTCTGTATAATAACCAGAATTTACTACTTGCTTTGCTGCATCTAAAAAGCCTTTATATGCTTCTTTTGCACTTGCTTCATCTATAAAACTTTCCTCTAAATGCTCTGCTGCTTCCTGATAAGCTTCTCTATTCTCTGCACTTGTTTCTTCTGCCCGCCCATGTAATTTTTCAAAAAACTTTCTTCCACCATTACTTAATTGCCTTACAGCATCAATCATATTAGCAGAAACAGTCAATTCATTTTCAAGAAGATAATCTACGGCTTCTCCCGATCCTTCTAAAATATTACGAATATGCTCTGCAGCCGCATGATTATATTCCATATCTGCTTGTGTTCCTGCCTGTGTCTGTTCGGCATCTCTTACCTGTTCTGCAAATCGTTCCAAGGACATGGAAAGAAGTTCTCTCATTTTACTATTTGTATCATTTCCTGAAAGTTCCTGCCAAATACTATTTAATTTTTCTGGTGTCATCGTGTCTAAAATATTTTCAGCAACAATATCTGTATAGCTTGTAGTGGTATCCTCTGTTTCCTGTGTAATCGCAGCTTCTTCCAGACTAGTATCTGCTTCCGACTCTATCTCCCCTGCTTGTGCTGTCTTTCCATAACCACCCAAAATTTGATTTACTATCGAATCTCGTTTTGTATCTGCCTCTGACATTCCTGTTTCACTATCAACTTTTGCATCAACTCCGCCATTTTGAATTGTCCGCACTGCCTGCAAAAGATTATGTAATGTTAATTCCTGTCCAGCATTCACAACAGAACCAACAGCAGCACCATCACTATTTTTAATTGCATTAATTAAGCGATAAATACCAATAAAAGCACTTTTTTCTTCTCTTGTAAAGTTTTCGCTTTTCTCTAATTTCCATAAATAAGAAGTAAATTTCTTTTCTGAAGTAATTCCTTCCTGTTCACGAATTCTATCAATTTGATCATTTAATTCCGAAATTGGGGTATCTAATGGATTTAACCCCTCTTTAATCATAGAAATTGCAACGGCTGGATGAAGTTTGGAAAGTGTATAATTTACTTCTCCATCATATTGCTTCATTTCATTGATATTTTCTTCGGTAATTTCTAGATTATTATATCCTAAAATCCGAACAGCACGCTGATTTGCTTCTGTTGTTTCTAAATGCATATCCTCCAAAATACTATCTACATTCTGAAATGCCTTTTTAATACTATCTCCTAAGTCTTTCCGAATTTCTGTAGAAAGGCTTTCATATGCACCACTTGCACGCACCTGCCGCATATTAACAGTAGAAGCATCATCTGATAAAGAAGTCAGTGTTGCATTGTTTTGTTCTCCAAAAGACATACCAAGAAGAAACGAAGGTGCTCTTTGCAAATTAAAGACAGCTTCTGTTGTTTTTTGGAATAATTCCATTCTTTCCGCAAGGCTTTCTGGCGTTGCTGTTCCATTTTGAAAACTTTTAAAATAATCCTGCTCTAAGCGGCGTAATTCTTCCACAACTTTTTGTAGTCCTGTTGTATCTAAACGGATTCCTTTTGCAGCTAAACGATTTCCTGCTTCTGTTGTCATTTTCAGACGAATTTCTTCTAACTGCCGCTTTGCACGAATCTCTGCAAGTGCTGTATTACTTGTAATTGGTATCGAACGCCAAGAAGTATCCCCCTGATTAATTTCCTCTTGAGCATTTAACAGATTTCCAAGCGTTACTTCCTGATTTTGGGCAAGTGTCTTTGTAATCGCCTCATCCTGAATTGTTGGCAATCCATTTACAATTCTAGCATTCGTTGCTGCTATAAGTCCTGACTGTCCCGCCTGCCCCAATAACATCTGTGAAATATCATTTGCTGCACCCTCAATATCTAATGGTGGAGCTTGCAATGGAACAGGATGTATTTCTGTTGCATTTCTTGTAAAATCAATCGTAGAACCTACCATATTACTTAAATCTTTATTTACATATGGATCAGGTGTTTCTCCTCCAAGCAATACGGCTGTTTTTGCTGAAAATCCTTTTGCCATAACAGCAATCATACGATCGGTACATTCATCTTCATCTAATGTTTCCCTTGCTGCCTGCAAATCTGCAACTTTTCTTATACTTTCCTTTGTAAGTGGTAGTTCATTTGCTAAAAGCCATTTTGCATTTTTTATACTTTGTGCATTTTGTGGAAGTCCCGCCTGTTCTATTACAGACTTTGCTTGTTCTTCCAATGCTTGCCAAACACTTTCTGATACATCGGAAAATGTCAAAGTACCTGCATAACTGCCTCGATAAAGATTTTCTGAAGTAGGCTCTAAATCCATCTCAATTAAATAGCTAATGGTACGATCAGAAATTTGATTACAAATTTCCAGATTATCAAGTTCTTGTGTTACTTGTGCTACATTAGCAGCCGTTGGCGGAAGATTTGCCATCATTAGCTTTGCTGCAACTTTACTTTGTCTTGCATCGGATTGAAATTCTTTTGGTACAAAATTACTAGCATGGTTTACGCTTGTCAAAGAACTCTCAATGCTATGCTTTTCCTTTGCACGTTCTAGTGCAGCATCAAAGGCATTGATTTCCATATCTTCGGGAGAAACACCTTCTTCTGCAATTGCACCATAATCACTTCCTGTCATACGTCCTGTGACATCAGAAACACTACTATGCGTCTTTTCCTTATTACTTTCTTTCTCTTGTTCCTCTTTGTTTTCCACAGCACTATTGATTATACGTGCCGCTTGTGCCATAACTACGGTGGACTTTCTGGCTGCGAGATTCCCTGATGTCTGATCCCGTCCCACTTCTTTTATTGCAATTCCATCCTTGGATACATCTATAATTTCAAATTTTCTTGTTTCGCCCTCCGTGGCATTTTTTATTGCTGAACTGGCAACTTGTACTTCCACACCATCTAAATTAATGGAAATACTATTCGACACCCGGGTAATCACACCATCTACAATCATTCCCTTTTTAAAGCCAGAAAATGAAGACTGCTTTTTATTATTTTTAACCTGTGAAAACATTTTTGTATTTTGCAGTCCAAAATTTACTGTATTCATCTGCGATCCCCTTTCTCTTGTCTTAATCGACTATTTTATTTCACCTTAAGGCAAAAAAGCTTTTTTGCTTCTAGCCCGCTATGAATTATTTCGGCTAAAATGCAAAAAAGCTTTACTTCATGACTTAGGTTTCTTTTTCTTTTTCTTAAGTCTCTCCCTTAAATGTCTCATTTCTTGGGCTTCTTCTTGTTGTATTGGGCGAAGCGTTTTTATAATATAATATTTTCCATCATCTGTTTTTCGTAGACGAAGTCTTCCACGAATATATCCATGTTCCATACATTCTGATAAACTATAATAATTTTTCATATTACTTGTATACCAGCGAATTTTACGAACAGCCCTTTTTCCACACTTTGGACAATAAACAGTACGAATCGTCCTATCATTTAATGCCTTTTCCCTTGTTTCATATTTTCTAGATACATGTTTTATATATGTGGGAAATTCCATATGAAGCTCCTGCTTCTTATTTTCTGGTAATTGGTAATAATCAACAGAATAATATTGTTCTACTTCCTTCATAGAAAGTTTTTGGAAAATTTTCGCTGTATACTCCGCATCTGCAAGTGCACGATGAAACTGTTTTCCCTTTTTTAACGAAAGTCGTTCTAAGGCATGCTCTAAGGAAAGATTGCTTTGTCCTTCTCCAAATTCCGCACAAAAATTTTTTTGCAGATCATAATAAAACAAAGGATTTGGAAAACAGTCTTCTATTCCATAGTAATGACAATTTCTTTGTAATTCTGTTAAATCCATAGCACCCCATGTACAAAAATGATATTCCTTCCCTTCTTTTGCACACCAAGAAAGAAATTGCTTCATTGCCTCTGGAAATGGTATTCCATGTTTTAAATCTCGTTCGCTAATATGCAGTAATTCTTTAGGAGCAAAATGAAGCTTTTTATATACTTTTGGACGGACAAGCTGCTGAAAGCGAGAAAGCACCTGACGATTTTCATTAAGCTTTACTGCACCAATTTCAATAATTTCAAATGGCATTCCCGGAACAGCTTTTGTTTTTCCTTTTGAACATTGATTCCATTCAAGATCAATAACAATATAAACCATTATAAAACCTTTCCAATTCAAGAACGCCTCTGGCGTTCTTGCGGCGGCGTGCGGGTCAGCTTTGCTGACAATCTTCTTTTCCGCACGCCTGCAAATGGATGGAATCGCGTTGCTTGCGATTCCACT
>ERZ778495.1902-NODE-1902-length-12899-cov-9.544301_pt1 | contig 12899 bp, 11 predicted proteins | sample MGYA00433100_ERZ778495 | MGnify/ENA primary metagenome ERZ778495 (study PRJEB29527, sample SAMN07138962) | mouse gut metagenome | material: feces | host: mouse | place: China:Nanjing | collected 2016-01-25 ...
ATAATCGGAAGCACGACTAAAACCCCTGTAACTCAATTCTATCACTATATCTTTCCGCATTTCACTTTTTTGTAGTAACTTTGCGCTCATATAATAATCAGAGATAGAAAATGCCATTAAATTTACAAAAGAACTTACCGGCTATCGAGCTGCTGAAGAAGGAACATATCTTTGTGATGGATTCCTTGCGCGCGTCGGAGCAGGATATCCGCCCCCTTCGGGTAGTCGTATTGAATTTGATGCCCCTTAAGATAACGACCGAGACGGACTTGGTTCGCCTCCTCAGTAATACACCCTTGCAAGTGGAACTTGATTTCATGAAGATCAAGGGACATACGCCGAAGAATACGCCCATCGAGCATATGCAAGAATTTTATAAGGATTTCGATGAGATGGCAGATGATTTCTACGACGGGATGATCGTGACGGGCGCTCCCGTGGAGCAGATGCCTTTCGAGGAGGTAAGCTATTGGGAGGAGATCATGCAGATATTCGATTGGGCCCGTACGCATGTTACCTCCACGCTCTATATCTGTTGGGCGGCGCAAGCGGGGCTATACCATTTCTATGGGGTGCCTAAATATGATTTGCCGGCCAAGATGTTTGGTGTCTTCCGTCATTCGCTCCGGGAACCGTTTGTCCCGATCTTCCGGGGGTTCGATGACGAGTTCTTCGTGCCTCATAGCCGTCATACCGAGATTCGCCGGGAGGATATCATGAAGGTACCTGAGCTCACCTTATTGTCCGAGAGCGAGGAGTCCGGCGTCTATATGGCGATGGCTCGTGGCGGACGGGAATTCTTCATCACCGGCCATTCCGAGTATTCGCCCTATACGCTGAATGATGAGTATATGCGTGATTTGGGGAAGGGATTGCCCATCAACAAGCCTCGTAATTATTACCGGAATAACGATCCGGCGCAAGGTCCGGTGGTACGTTGGCGGGGGCATGCGAACCTGCTGTTCACCAATTGGCTGAACTATTACGTATACCAAGAGACCCCGTTCCGCCGGGAAGATATCAAAAAACTAGGAAGCTTGTAAATGAGAAAAGAACCTCGTTCGATAGAACTGTTATCTCCCGCTAAGGATCTGATTTGCGGCAGGGAGGCGATTAACCATGGTGCCGATGCCGTGTATATCGGTGCCCCGAAGTTTGGAGCCCGTGCCGCCGCCGGTAATACGCTGGACGATATACGGCAGCTTTGCGATTACGCCCATCTCTATTCGGCTCGTATTTACGTGGCCTTGAATACCATCTTGAAAGAAGAGGAGCTGGCCGAGGCCGAGCAAATGATCTGGCAGCTTTACGAGGCCGGGGCGGATGCCTTGATCGTTCAAGACATGGGTATCACCCAGTTGAACCTTCCGCCCATCCCCTTGCATGCCAGTACGCAAACGGATAACCGTACGCCGGAGAAGGTGAGATTCCTGCAAGAGGTCGGTTTCACGCAAGTCGTATTGGCAAGGGAGCTATCGCTGAACCAGATACGGGAGATCGCCGAGCGAACGACCGTGCCTCTGGAGGTCTTCGTGCACGGGGCGTTGTGCGTAAGCTATAGCGGCCAGTGTTACCTGAGCGCCGCCTTGAGCGGACGAAGTGCCAATCGGGGGGAATGCGCCCAGTATTGCCGCCTGCCTTATAGCTTGATCGACGCGGATGGGAGGGAGATCGTATCGGGTAAGCATCTCTTATCCTTGAAGGACATGAACCGGGGGGAATACTTGGAGGAGCTGTTGGATGCCGGTGTCTCTTCCTTGAAGGTCGAGGGTCGTTTGAAGGATGTATCTTACGTGAAAAACGTAACGGCTTGGTACCGGAAGAAACTGGACGCTATCTTGGCCCGTCGGCCCGAATACCGTCGTGCCTCGGCCGGGCATAGTACTTACACGTTCCAGCCTGTGGCGGAGAAAAGCTTCAACCGAGGGTTCACGCCTTTTTTATGGAAAGAGCGCACGAAGGATATCACCAGCTTTGATACGCCTAAGTCTTTGGGGGAACCGGTGGGTACGGTGAAAGAACTGAAAGGAAACTCTTTCACGATCGCCGGACTGAAACAATTGAATAATGGCGACGGGCTTACCTTCTTCAACGAGAAAGGGGAGTTGGAGGGTTTCCGGGTAAACCGTGTGGAGGCGAACCGGATCTTTACGCTGGATCGTCCGGCGATCCGTCCGAAGATGCCTTTGTACCGGAATTTCGATCAAGAATTTGATAAACTGCTATCCAAGCCATCCGCCGAGCGGAAACTCTCTGTCCGGATGGAATTTCAAGATAACGCCTTTGGTTTCACGTTGGGTATGACGGACGAGACAGGAGCCCGTATCATGCTTACCCGGCCGTTCGAGAAAGAACCGGCCCGGCGGGATCAGGCAGAGAATATCCGTACCCAGCTCTCTAAGTTGGGAAATACGCCTTTTGAGGCGGCGGAGGTCAACGTGGCTATGTCCGATAACTGGTTTGTCCCTTCTTCTTTATTGGCCAAGATGCGTAGGCAAGGGGTGGAGAGGCTTATCTCTACCCGGCGGATTCGTTACCGCAGGGAAGAGGCTCGTCCGGTAAAGCCGTGTGTAGGTGAGACTCTGGAAATCTCTTTCCCAGAGAAATGTCTGACCTATTTAGGGAATGTCTCCAATAGCAAGGCTGGTGCCTTTTATAAGGCGCATGGCGTGACTGCCGTGGAAGACGCTTTCGAGTTGTCTCCCCGGAAGGATGTCCCTTTGATGTTCACGAAACATTGCCTGCGGTACAGTATGGGATGGTGTCCTACTTACCAGAAGCAGAAGTCTCCTTATAAGGAGCCTTACTTCCTGCGCTATAAGGAAACGCTCTTGCGTTTACGCTTCGACTGCAAGAATTGCCAGATGTTGGTCTATGCGGAGGAACAACCAGCTTTGTAACTACTTAATCCGATAAATAAAACAGGTATGAAACGACAAATTTTCTCGCTGTTCCTGCTCTTGCTCATGTTGGTAGCTTGTGGGGATAAGCCTTTGGACCCGAATAAACCCGTATATGTGAAAATCAAGACGACGATGGGAGACGTCACCGTCCTGCTATACGACGACACGCCTCTTCACCGGGATAACTTCATAAAGCTCTGCCAGTCGAACGAGTATGAGGGCATGCTTTTCCACCGTGTTATCAAGGAGTTTGTCGTGCAAGGAGGTGATCCGGAGAGTAAGGCGCATGAACCGGGTGCCTTGTATGGGGATGGCGATGGTGGCTATACCGTTCCCGCTGAGATATTGCCCAATCATTTTAATAAGAAAGGCGCTTTGATCGATGCGAAAGAGATCGATGCCGTGAATCCGGCACGTGCTTCCGCCGGTACGCAGTTCTGTTTTGTGCAAGGGAAAGTCTTGGACGACAAGGAGCTTGCGGAGAAAGAGGCCCGTATCAACGAGATCCGCCGCAACTGGTTGTACTATAAATTCCGGGATGAGCTGAAAAAGCAAGATCCTTCCTTGGCCGCCGATTCCTTGGAGAATGAGTTACATGCCCGTGCGTCCATCTTAGTGGAAGATACGTTGGCGGTATTAGGCCCGGTAATAATCCCGGCCGAACGGCGTGAGATTTATAAGACGATCGGTGGCGTTCCGCATCTGGATGGCTCGGTAACGATCTTTGGCGAGGTAGTGGAAGGTTTCGATATCGTAGAGAAGATCTCCCAGGTAAAGACGGATAAGAACGATCGTCCTTTACACGACGTGATGATTAAATCGACGAAGGTTTTCCAGAAATAATAACAATGCCCATTCTAAGGTGATACGGATGCCTATTGTAAGCTCCTTAGAATGGGCATCGTAAGCACTTTAGAATGGGCATTGTTAAAACTACCGTATAACTCTTGTTATACGAGGCTCATCGCTAGCTTGTTATACTGAAAGTATCATCGATCATATTTGGCTCTCGAGCCATTCCAGATACTTCTTTACTCCCTCCGCATCTTCCGCCTCGGGGCTCCAAGGCGCTAGGTTCTCTGGTGCTAGCGGTGCGAACGGCCCTTGCTTTATCTCATAAATAACCGATCCGGATTCCACTACCAGAAGGCCGTGCCATGTCCCGGCCTTGATCTCCGCTCCATAAGCACCTTCCTTTGGATTCAGTATCGTTTTCTCCGTGATATTTCCTTCCTCGTCAAACAAGAATACCACTACCTTCCCACGTAGCAACAAGAAGATCTCGTCTTTCGCCGGATTCAAATGCCGGTGCGGACGTAGATACGTACCGGGCTCCATGGCATTCAGTAACCGATTGATCGGATCATCCAATCTCTCATGGAAATTATAGTTCATTCGCAGGCGGGGAGACTGCAAGGCCTTGGCTTGGGTCTCGTCGAGTAATTGTTCGTTGATTATCTTCATCGCTCTCTTTTATTTTTAGGAACGAATGTACGAAATATTTGTGAAAGGATATCCGGAAGATAGAGAATAATAAGATGGGGGTGCGGGTAAACTAAGATGGATTTGGTCTTTTTAGTCCAAGAGGTGAAATGTTTATATCATATGTGTTCTTTAAATAGAATAGTCTCAATAACCTGCAAAAAGAATCTTGCAGGTTAAACGAGACCTTCCATTTTTTATCTTTTCTGATAGCTTAATTAATAAGCTCTCTCCAATAACCAAGCGTCTTGGAAATTAGGAGCGTATTTCGCCTTGATGGCGTTACGGCTATCGGCAGCGTCCGCTTTATTGTCGAAGCTAGCGACGATCACACGCAACATACCTTGCTCGTTCTCGCCCAACACTGCGTTGTAACCATCATTCTGCATACGTTCTTTTAATGCGTAAGCATTTGTCCTGTTTTTGAAACTACCAACAACAACACTATAACGTTTCAGACGGCTTGCGTCCTCACCTTGAGCGGCGTTGATCTTTTCCGTACGAGTGGTAGCCGTAGAGGTTCTGGGCTTTGAGACAGGAGCTACCTCGACAACTTCTTCCTCTTGTTCTACAACCTCAACAGGAGCTGTCGACTCTTTTTCTTTGGCCTGTTCGTAAGCAGCCTTGTACGCGCTCTGTTTAGGTTTACATGAGCCGAGTGCTAATACCATACATACAGCGGCTCCAAATAACCAAATTTTATTCATACTGTTCAATTCTTATAATTAGTAACGCAAAGATATAAATTATATTTAGTACTTTCGCACTCAAATTGTAATATATTATAACGGCATGAATAAATCTATCGGAACAATGATTATGGCAACATCCCTACTGTTAGGTGCTTGCGATCCGGCTACGGATGTGAACGTGAAGGAGACCGGCGATAAGAACCTTATCGGGAAGTCGGACATCCGGGTCAAAGACGGTCGCATGACCCCGGAGGCTTTGTGGGCCATGGGACGCATCGGCGGTATGAACGTATCTCCGGATGGGAAAAAAGTGGTGTATACGGTGGCGTACTATAGTGTACCGGAAAACAAGAGCAATCGCGAGGTCTTCGTGATGAACGCCGACGGATCGGATAATAAGCAAATCACGAAAACCGGATTCGCTGAGAACGAGGCCGTATGGATCAAAGGAGGAACCAAGATCGCTTTCTTATGTAACGAGAGTGGTAGCAGCCAGCTTTGGGAGATGAATCCGGATGGGACAGACCGTAAGCGACTTTCCGATTATGATAAGGATATCGAGGGTTTCACTTTCTCTCCCGATGAGAAAAAGGTCTTGTTTATCTCGCAAGTGAAAACCGTGAACAGTACCGCTGATAAATATCCGGATTTGGATAAGGCGACAGGGGTTATCATTACGGATTTAATGTACAAGCATTGGGATGAGTGGGTGACTACCGTTCCGCATCCTTTTGTCGCCGATTTTGATGGCAAATCGATCAGCAATCCTGTGGATGTAATGGAGGGCGAGTTGTTTGAGAGCCCGATGAAGCCGTTTGGCGGTATCGAGCAATTGGCTTGGAACACTACCTCGGACAAGATTGCCTATACCAGTCGCAAAAAGACGGGTAAAGAATATGCGATCTCCACGAATTCGGATATTTATGTATACGATCTGAATACGAAGCAAACGACCAATATAACGGAAGAAAACAAGGGATATGATACGAATCCCACTTATTCTCCGGACGGAAAGAGTATCGCTTGGCTAAGTATGGAAAGGGATGGTTACGAGGCGGATCAAAATCGCTTGATGGTAATGAATCTGGAGACGGGTAAGAGAACATTCGTAAGCAAGGATTTTGACTCCAACGTGGACTCTTACTGCTGGAGCGCTGATTGCAAGCGTATTTATTTCACGGGCGTTTGGCATGGCGAGTCTCAGGTTTATCAGATTGATTTGGTTAATGGCAATAAGATTACCCCGCTGACCGAAGGTATGTACGATTACGCCTCTGTCGCTCTTTTGGGCGATAAGCTGATCGCTCAACGTCATTCCATGAGCATGGGAGACGAGATCTATTCGATAGATTTGACAGGGGATCATACGGTAACTCAACTTACATTCGAGAACAAACATATTTACGACCAGCTTACGATGGGTAAGGTAGAGGAGCGTTGGATGAAGACGACGGATGGCAAGCAGATGCTAACGTGGGTTATCTATCCGCCTCAGTTCGATCCGAATAAGAAGTATCCTACCTTGTTGTTCTGTGAGGGTGGTCCGCAAAGCCCTGTGAGCCAGTTCTGGTCTTACCGCTGGAATTTTCAGATCATGGCGGCTAATGACTATATTATCGTGGCACCGAACCGTCGGGGTCTTCCCGGATTTGGCTTGGAATGGAATGAGGCTGTCAGCGGCGATTATGGCGGACAATGCATGAGAGATTATTTCACTGCTATTGATGAGGTAGCCAAGGAACCGTATGTGAATAAGGATCGCTTGGGCTGTGTAGGCGCCAGCTTCGGTGGATTCTCCGTATATTGGTTGGCAGGTCATCATGATAAACGTTTCAAGGCGTTTATCGCCCACGATGGTATCTTTAATATGGAAATGCAGTATTTGGAAACGGAAGAGATGTGGTTCGCCAATTGGGATATGGGTGGAGCGTACTGGGAAAAGCAGAACGCTACGGCTCAACGTACTTTCGCGAACTCTCCGCATAAGTTCGTGGACAAATGGGATACGCCTATCCTTTGTATCCATGGAGAGAAGGATTACCGGATCTTGGCTAATCAAGGTATGGCAGCGTTTAACGCTGCGGTTCTTCGGGGCGTACCGGCCGAGTTGCTGATTTATCCGGATGAGAACCATTGGGTATTGAAGCCCCAGAATGGTGTTCTATGGCAACGTACATTTTTTGAGTGGTTGGATATGTGGTTGAAGAAATAAAATTTGAAGGCCGTCCCCAAGGTGTTATAGCTTTGATGGACGGCCTTCTTTTCTAAACGCAATAACAAACTAAGCGATAGTAATATCCTTATTCAAATAGATATCTTGAATTGAATGAAGTAACTCCACGCCGTCTTTCATCGGACATTGGAACGCCTTTCTTCCGCTAATCAGCCCCATGCCACCCGCACGTTTGTTTATGACAGCGGTGATGACAGCGTCTTTAAGATCTGAGGCGCCGTGAGATTCCCCGCCGGAGTTGATGAGCCCGACACGTCCCATATAATTATTGGCTACTTGGTAACGGCAGAGGTCGATCGGATGTTCTGTCGTTAGCTCTGTGTACATCTTTTGATTGATCTTTCCAAAATTAATGGCAGTGAAACCTCTGTTGTTCTCCGGGAGCTTCTGCTTGATGATATCGGCTTTGATCGTGACGCCAAGGTATTAGCCTGTCCGGTCAAATCGGCTGCCGCGGAATAGTCTATGCCATCCTTTTTAAAAGAGTTGTTTCGTAAATAGCACCATAATACGGTCGCCATACCTAGTTCATGGGCATACTCGAATGCGTCGGCAATCTCGACTAGCTGACGTCGGCTTTGTTCTGAACCGAAATAGATCGTGGCCCCGACAGCTACGGCACCCATATTCCATGCTTCCTTCACCGTACCGAATACGATTTGATTGTAAGAATTCGGATAAGTAAGAAGCTCATTATGATTTAGTTTAACTAAGAATGGAATCTTATGGGCATATTTTCGTGTGACTGACCCTAGTATCCCGAACGTAGAAGCGACAGCGTTGCATCCCCCCTCGATCGCTAATTTTACGATATTCTCCGGATCGAAGTAAATGGGGTTAGGGGCGAAGGAAGATCCTGCGGTATGTTCGATGTCCTGATCTACCGGGAGGATAGAGACGTATCCGGTGTTTGCTAATCTTCCGTGTCCCAACAAGATTTGCAGGCTATTGAGAGTCTGTATATTTCTATCAGAATTGATCCATACGTCGTCTACGTAAGTTGGCGATGGAAGATGAAGCAGCGATTTATGAATAGTTTTACATACGTGATTTAAATAATAATCACTTTTGTCTCCTAATAAACTAATAATCTTGGATGTATCCATATAAATAAATATTTACTAACTAAACAATCGCAGTCAAAAATAAGTTCCATAGTTTTTATCGATTAATACATAGAATTAATCTATTGATGAATTATGGTAGTATCGGATAGTTTGGTTAATTTTGTGCCATACAACCAATAAAAATTTTGCGATATATGAAAAAGAAATGGATTTGCACAGTATGTGGTTATGTACACGAAGGTGATGAGGCTCCTGAGTTCTGCCCTCAATGTAAACAACCGAAAAGCAAATTTAAAGAATTAGTAGAGACAGAAGGTGCGTTGCAATTCGTTGACGAGCATGTACTAGGTGTTGCTAAAGGTGTAGACCCTGTGATTTTGGAAGGTTTGAACGCTCACTTTATGGGAGAATGTACCGAAGTTGGTATGTATTTGGCCATGAGCCGTCAAGCGGACCGTGAGGGTTATCCTGAGGTAGCAGAGGCATTCAAGCGTTACGCTTGGGAAGAGGCTGAGCACGCTGCTAAGTTTGCGGAGCTTCTTGGTGACGTTGTTTGGGATACGAAGACTAACTTGAAAAAGCGTATGGAAGCTGAGGCTGGCGCATGCGAGGACAAGAAACGTATCGCTACATTGGCTAAACAACAGAATTTGGATGCGATCCATGATACCGTACATGAGATGTGCAAAGACGAGGCACGTCATGGCAAAGGATTTGAAGGTTTATATAATCGTTATTTCAAGTAATTTAGAGGTATTAGTTATATGTTTTAAAGAGGGGCGTTCTGTGAAGAATGCCCTTTTTGTATTTGATAAAGTAATTTTAGCCTTTCAAGAGAATAACGATACTATATTTTATGTACTTTTGTACACGTCAACCACAAGGAAAGATGCCGGAGTGGTCGAACGGGCCGCACTCGAAATGCGGTGAGCGGGTAACCGCTCCCTGGGTTCGAATCCCAGTCTCTCCGCAATAAACGCTGAAAATCAGCGAATTGCAAAACAAACACCCAATTTTACACCCAAGAATGTAAAATTGGGTGTTTTTGTATTATTTAAGAAATCGTGTTCTATGTGCTTATAAGAATTTGTGGCGCATGATAAAATTTGTCAGTTCCAGCTTGTTTGCCCTATACTTCTGTATTTTGACTATTTCATATCCCTTCTTCTCAAAGAACGGTCTGGCTGTCAGGCTTACTTCGGATGTGATTTCAACAACTCCCAATTGCTTGGCAATGCGTTCAACTTCAGAAAGAAGTTGTGTGGCCACACCTTTGCCTTGCCAGTCCTTGTGTACGAACATGGAATGCAGATAGCCGTCCTTATTCATGGATGAAAAGCCTACCATGCGGTTCGCTTTATCAAAAGCACCTATAAAATGATTGTGTGACAGAAGCTCTTTCAAATGCTCCACACTGTCACCACAAGATGCCCAATCTTCTACTTCTTCTTTTGTATAATGTCTGATATTAACATGTAGCACGGTCGAGCGGAATAATTCCTGCATTTCGGGAATGTCCTTTTCTTCGAGTGGGAGAAGCCTATATTGAGGTTTTAACCATCTAATCACTTTGCATGGATTTCCAACGGCAATACAATCAGCCGGAATAGATTTAGTCACTACACTTCCGGCACCAATCACACTCCCTTTTCCGATAGTGATTCCTGCAAGAATAATGCTGCCGCCACCAATCCATACATTATCTTCTATTGTAATAGGTAAAGCCTTTGTCCTGAAAAATAGTTTCCTTGAATTCTCCTCCCAATTTTCCACAAACCGTTCCTCAAAACTTATCGGATGAGTAGCTGTGTAAAATTGCACATTTGGAGCAATCAAAACCCTATCACCAATATGAATCAGATTTTCATCCATCATTGTACAGTTATTATTGATAATAGTTTGTTCACCAATAAAGAGATGTTTTCCGCATTGGCAAGTAAAGTTCTGTCCTACACTTGAATGATTACCAATGCTTCCCAACATTTTGGAAAGAATTTCTTTCCTTTCATATTCTACCGTCTTTATGTCATTTAAGACACATAAATAGTCTTTTGTCCTGTTTATCATTGCTAACACTTCTGCATCCAAATAGTTACAATATTCTCCTGACAAAAAACGTTGGTAATTGCTCATTTCTTTATTCAATTCATTTACCATTATAAATTCGCTGTATGAAACATATTAAGTTTAATTGCGGTGATGTATCAATCCAAGATGTGTTCCGGAATGGGTGCATTGCTTAATGCTCCTATAATTTGATAATCAGTATCGGGAATTATCAGTGTCATAGACATGTCGATTGATGCTGGACTTTTGGTCTGTACTTCATCAATTAGTTTGTCCCACTCTACCCCTAAATAAGTTTGAATAGTGTTGAGTACATATTCAGATGTCGGTTTTATCTGAAAATCATAAGAAGCTGTGGTAGCATCATTATCTGTAATATTTAGATGTAAACAAGGAATAACATAGAACTGAGAGGTGGCATTGTCAGATGGTGTGACAAAAAACTCATAGCTTCCTTTTGCTATTGGCTGCTCATATAATTTTCCGTGAATATTGTCTTTAGCAAAAACATAGTGCTCTTTTTTTGGGTTATTTATGAAAAAGAGCACAGTATTGACTTTCAGTGCAGGGTGATTACTGTCGGCTATAACGTATGCCAAATAGGAATCTGTCACTTTCACTTCAACAGTTTCCACATCCTTTGTAATATTGTCAGTAATGGTCAGCGTTGTTGCTCCCTTTTGCAAACCATACAAATTGATGTGTCCTTTTCTGCTATCCTCCTTATCGTTGTATTTTGAATAAATAGCATTCAGTATTTCTTCATCTTCTATTGCCAAACTGATGTCACCACTGCCGTTTGTGATTGAAATAGACGTAACACCACGTTCTAATCGTGTTTCATAATAGTTTTTTTCAAGACTGAACGGAGTAATTGGCTCACTTTTGTTGTCGTCATCATTGCAAGCTACAACAAACAGAGACATAATTGACAGAAACGGAATAATAAGTTTATTCATATTGGTATACTTTCCCATTGACTCTGCTGGGTGTTAAATTTGTAATGAAAAAACGTGAGCCAACTATGCCACGTCTAAGTGAAGGTCGTAGGAAACCTTTGATGCAGATGTAACAATAGCAGCCCACGCTATATGCGTGAGAACCACTATGCTATCCCTTGCATCAGTCTGAAAATTTCCTACGTTTTCACCTACAAGATAAACATAACGTTTCTTCTTCTTTTTTCTTATGTCTTGGAAAGAGTTGCCCCTATCCGAATGCAAAATTAGTTATTTTATTGATGTTTTGCATTATATAGAACGGAATTATAACTTGAATCCTCTACTTTTTCTTGGTTCTTCCGCTGATTGTCGTAAACCTTGCCGAAGTTTCTCCCATTGCTCTTTGAACCATTCGCCTATCGGTTGCCTGTTTATTGTAAGCACCAGTTTATTATTATCAACCGAACTTTTCTCAATCTTGAAAATATCATTCTTGATTTCAAATCTTCGCCTATGCTCTTCAGAATAGATTTTTCCATTGCATCTGATTGCTTCCTTTTTTGTCAAAAGACTGTTTACCATATCTTTGGTAAATCCGATGGCATAGCAGAGTTTTTCCATTCTCAACATCTCTTTGAGTAAAGGGAACCAGTTGAACGCCTTTTCAAGAATGGTATTCAATCGTGATATTTCCTTGTCTTTGGCTTCAAGTTCTTGATTATGTATTCCTTGAAGATTACGAATCTGTTTGCCATGCTGTTCCTGCATCTGTTGCATACGGACTTTTAAATCGTCAATGCTTTTGTTCCGTTTGGCAATCTCCTGATGCAGTTCCACATTGCTATGCTCCAGCTCTTTCAGTTTTCCGCTGCCGAAAAGAGAACCTACACCGCTTGCTATGGCTGTGGCAGCATCGGTGGCTGCGCTTTTGAGCTTGTCGGTGCGTATCTCCGATTTTACCTGTTTGAGTTCCTGTTCGGCAAGTTCCACCTGTTGTTCTTTATGCCGCTTTGCAGCATCTATGCGTTGCAGTTCGGCTTTCTGTTTTTCAATGATGAAGTCATTGCGTTCCAGATGTTCTTTGCCAGTAACATTTTTTGATTGCCCACGTTCCATCATTAGAATGTCTGATGCCAAAGTCTGCATTGCTGCCATATCCTCGTCATTGAGTTTGCGGCTCTTTCCTGTATCGTGGTTCATCCAGTCAAAAACAATATGGGCATGATAATTCGGCTTGAACCATTTTTCACCCACTTGAAAACTCTCCTTGTCTTCTGTGTCAGGTTTTCCACCCAGCCAATGCCCCTCATCCTTATGCAGGAATATTTGGAGTGGCGTGATGCCCCAGCGTCTTTGGCACTCTTCGCCAAATTCACGCACATCTGCCAATGTGGTGTCCGCTCTGATGAGCAACACTCCCTCACGGATAGGTGAACATCCTGCCACCTTGATTATTTTACCATTCTTTCCTTTGCGTTCCCGTTCTTTTTCCTGCATGGCACGTCCGGTCTTTT
>ERZ778495.1907-NODE-1907-length-12891-cov-4.250156_pt1 | contig 12891 bp, 6 predicted proteins | sample MGYA00433100_ERZ778495 | MGnify/ENA primary metagenome ERZ778495 (study PRJEB29527, sample SAMN07138962) | mouse gut metagenome | material: feces | host: mouse | place: China:Nanjing | collected 2016-01-25 ...
ACGTCTGTAATTTTATCAAAAGAGAATAAACATAAGCTTGATGAATTTATAAAAGAAACAAAAAGCAAGCAGAAACTAATAGATTATGGATTAACGCCTATTAACCGAATTTTGATGTATGGTGCTTCAGGTACAGGGAAAACTTACTTAACACTGGCATTGGCAAATTACTTTCAGTATGAAATGCTCGCAGTTGATATTGCAAGAGCGCTATCAGAGAATAATGCATCACAGGTGCTTACAGAAATTTTTGATTTAGCGAATACGTTAAAAAATGCAGTTATTTTTCTGGATGAGTGTGATGCTATATGTTGGGACAGGAGTGATGATGAAAATAAATCAACAGCAACAATAAGAATTGCAAATAATACGTTGTTTCAGCTTTTAGACAGACTAGATCCGCATTGTATTTTTGTAGCTGCTACAAATTTATATAAAAATCTAGATCCGGCGTTCTGTAGGCGATTCAATGTGCGCATGGAGTTTAATATGCCGACTGCAGAAGATTTTGATATTAGTGTACAGAGATTTTTAAATCCAAAATTTAAATTTATACAGGATGTTTCAAAGGATTTAAAAGATATTGTATTATATCAAATACGGTTTCATACAGCAATGTCGTATTATGCGATAAAAGATTGGGTAGAACGAGTAGAAAAAGAGTCAGTGATATCAGGAAGTGATGAAGTAAGAGAAAGCAGAATTTATGATTATTTAATGCAGGAACTCCGGATAGAGTACTATACCGATGCGGAAGGAGTATTACAACTACATCAATATCCAAAAGGAAAATATTCGTGAGGGGGTAATTTGGAATGTTAAAGGGTAAGGAAGTTTATCGTTCATTAGAGATAACAGATGACATTCAAACTTCAAAACTTGGGATTATAGACCAATTGAGGTTATTATTTGCAAATTTTTCAAACGATGATTCCGCAGAGTTGGATACTGTAGAAAAAATGTCAACAGATAAGTTGAGAAAAGTTGCAGCTTTAACAAATTTTATTGAGAAAGCATTAAGGCGTATGGACGAGTTACAAGAAGCATCTGTAACCATGAAGCTTTCATCAGAATTCTTACCTTATATTGATGAAGTTATGAGCAGCGATACAGGCTATGGGAGATTTTACGATTATTCAGTTGTTAAAAGAGATATTCCAATGTATGTGAAACATTGTTTTATACTTAGGATTTCAAAGCGAGTATAAGCGAGGAGGTATTTTATGTGAAAAGAAAGTTGAAAATATTCGAAAGAGGATTACCAATAGTATTAATAGGATTGACTACTGTTATTTTAGATACATTTAATTTTAAAAGTGTACAAGCAGTTGATTTGGGACAACCACCTAGTGGTATTGAAGTTAGTGTGGGAGAAACGATTGAAGACAAAGTTGATTATGCTAATACGCTATTGAAAGATTTGGACAAGAAAATGGGTGAGAAAGGAACATCAGCGGTTACAATTGTGACTTCTGGAAATGCAAAAATAGAAGGAACAGATATTTATTATCAGCCGAAGCTTGAAGATTTAGAAAATTTGGAAGAAATAGTTTTGTCTAAAGGATTTTCCAATGCTTACACGGGATTTTTTGATTTAAGCAGAAAACAATTGAGTGTGCGTGATCCAAAGATGAACAGAGCATTGAATATAATAGGATTTGATTTTCTATTAACGCACGAAAACTTTTCGAACGGAAAGCATGAGTTTACAAAAATTTCGAGTCTTGATTCTGTAGTACCCAAAAATGTAGCAATGATGGATATATTTAAGGCATTAGGTCAAGAAGAGATAAGGTATGATTTTGTTTTTAAATCAAAATCCAAGTCTGAGATATACAATACGCCTGCCATCAAGGATTTACCTAATCTTGTCAACCATATAGATACAAAACGCGGTGAAACAATTGTTTACGCAACACGATCACATATAAGTGATTATACTTCAAAGGCAGTAAACTTAGGGTTTTCACATGATAGTGTTTCCAGTGCTGCTATTACTGGCGGAGAGTTTATTATGCTGTTGAAGGATTTAATGGACTATTACGGAGAACCAAGGTTGTCGCAAAAAGAAACATATCAGTTGCTGCAGGTTTATGGTGATAATATGCCAACATATTTGAGTGCAGGTGAAAAAGATGCTTATATGTATCTTAAATCGAGAGGGGTTCTTGCAAATGATGACGATGGTCTTAATTTTTCTGGAAATCTTACATATAAGCAGATGCTGCCAGTACTTATGAGAGCTGCCGATGTAAATTCGCGTGAGAATTATAAGGAGATACAGCTTACATTAGATATAGGTGACGATCTGGTAGAACAGGGTTATTTCCCGAAGACAGTTTCACTTGCATCAAAAGAAGATGCAATACAGGTGAAGACAGAATATAGCTATCGAAATGCGGAGTATTATGATTATTTTATTGAAATTAGTAATACGACAAAATTTAGGGATGAAAGTGGGGCAGAAGTCGATACATTATTTATTCCATCACAGCCAATGAATACGAGTTCTGTATGTTTATCGGGATTTACGTATAAGGGAATAGAAGCGAGTCTTGATGGTTCTAAACAGTATTACCATTTTACACAGGCAATAATACCAGAAAATGATTCGTATTTTGCGCAAACAGGATATTATATGAAAGAAATTGGGTGGATGCAGTTAAATACAAGAAGTGACTCAGATAGACCATTGTATATATGGTTTAAACAGGGTGGTGGTGTGTACTCCGCAGACAGTTCTACGGGAGAAGTCAGCGGTGGAGTTGTTGCAGTAAGACGTGCTTTTAAAGATGGTGAGTTTGAAGAGTGTGTTGATCAAGAGAGGCGTTCAGGCGACAGTGCACAGGTATCTATTCGAGGAAAAGATAAAAGTTTTCTTGCAAGTCTGTTGCAGCCGATAACTGTTAATGCAGCACAAACAGGAGTTAATATAAGAGTTACTATTTATCAATGGCATAATGTTTTACCTACATGGACCATACCTGCTAATTTATCAACTGTTATAGAGGTTGTTGCAGAATCAAAGCCTGGCATTAATGAAGGTGACTATAAAGTTTTTGAGATGCAGGCAAAAGAGTATAAGCATTTCTTGGCAAGTATAGAACGGGATAAAGCAGACACGACAACTGTATCGACTGTGGGAATTGCAAGTTTGTCTGGAGATAAATGTCTTATTGACTACGATTATTTAGTTGACAAAGAAGTTTGTTATTTAAGTGAAGCAGTTGATTTGCCACAGGTTGAATCAAATAATAACAATATTCTTGTTATTGATACACAGTATGGTCGTGTTGTTTTAAATCAGGAAAGACATCAGATTTTAGTAGGAAGTACGTTATATAATGTGCCTGCGAACACGACATTGTTTAAGTATCTTGTTGAGAACGGCGAAAATAAGTTATATATAGACTTTAGAACTGTATATGGATGGACGGATAATATAATCAATTATGTAATGATAGGTAATGGAAGTAATTATCAGATAGAAATCGAAGAGCGTGATACATCTGTAGAATATAGAAATACAATGAATATAGATATTAAGGCACCCGATAGTTTTAGGACAAGCAGTATGTCACAACAGCTAGAGTACGCACAAATACTTGAAAAAGGTATTGCCGGAAATAACGAGGATATTATGCACTATTTGGCAGTATCAAATTATGCATTATCAAATTGGCTTGTATTTCAAGGACAGAAAAAGGATTATCTGTTTGTATTTTTCGGTAAAGAAGCTGTGGAGTCCATTTATAGTGGATTTAAAGATGAAAGTGAAAAGATTTCGGGTATTGTCGGTTATTCAATTAAGTCGGATGGATGGGTTTGTCGTGTTGTAGAATTAAACAGAGTTATATCCAGCAAACCAGGACAGTTTAGTTATGTAGAGCCATACGGTTATATTTATAATATGCCGGAATATGCAGATTTTACAATGGAAAAGTATGTAAAGGGTGAATATCTTTTACCATTGACATTTGATGGGAATAAGACAAAAATTTACAATATGAATGTAAATTATTTTACAAAGTTGCCTTGGGGTGTGAGACCGGTGTTACATGTACAGTCAATAACACCTAACATGAATATTGTGCAGTCTGCTGTGGATATAAAGGGCGAAGATATAAATATTGCTGGTATACCATATGGTTATATACAAGTAAAGGCAGCGCCTGCAGCAGTGCATACATTATTTGGTGGGTATATTAGGAATAATATTTCGCCAAGTGCGGCTGTAGGCGTGTTTCAAGGAAATAAATTTAGTACTGTGTATTTGGGAACAAGTGGATTAACAATTGCGAGTAACTCACGAGGAACGAGTAAATATGTTGAAGCAACAATGAGCTTTAGCGATAAAAAACATCCATTTACCATGAGCACAAAGCTTAATGAAGCAATACCTTTTTATCAAGTACATAAAAAGAAGAATCTGACACATGGCAGTAATGTATATAATTATGTTTATATGGCATATACAGAGATGCTTGTAGAAACTGAATTACCTGTAAGTGAGCAGATTGAAGATGATGAAGGTACAATTGTTGTTGTGGATGCAGAAGCCAAAGACAAGTTTTTGGGATTTGATGAATTTTCCCTTAAACACACGCTTGAATGGTTGGATAATTCATCCTCGTTTATCATTCTGTTTGTTATGCGGGTATTTCCGTATTTAGGGATATTGTTCCTTACGATGCTATTAGGGTTAGCGAGTATATCAAAGGTTAAGATTGTGCAGAAAGTATTTGAAAAGACTATTGATCCTGTAAAAGTTATAACTTTTGGGAAAATGGTTTATCGCGATTTAGAGTTTAAGAAAGTATTTGTTGGTGTACTTATCGGTTATTGCGCATTTACTATGTTGTTAGATGGGAATATTTTACGACTGATTATATGGGGGAGTGAGATGTTCTCCGTAATAACGGATATGTTATGGCAGGTGTAAGAGTAAGCAAGGAGGGATTATAAAAATAAAAATGGAGGTTGACTTATGGAAGATTTATTTAACAGTACTTATACAACAGGTGACTTAAATGTAGAAGTTGTGGATACCTTTGCAGGATTTTTAGGTAAATTTGTTGTAATTGTCATTTCAATTGTAGGATTTGGCATTGTAATGGCATCGATACTAAAGAATTCTATGCATGGTTTATATGCTGTAGCACCTAAATTTTGGGATAGAGTAGATGAAGTAAAGAAAGCTGGAATTAGAGCATCAGCACAAAGCGGCAACAACGAAGTAATGAAATTATTGGGATCTGTTACATCAGTAATGTTATCTATTTGTCCAAATGTAAAGGCAATGACAGATTTCGATGACGAACTTCTTGATGCAAAGGCATACTTTATGAAAGCGATTCCATTAATGTGTGTACATATCTTTATTGGTGTGTTTATATGGCTTGGATATCCATCAAAGGTTGCGCAGATGTTTTCTGATTTTGGAACAGGAATGTTTGATGTAGTGCTTAATAATGTTGATCCGAGAGCATGGGTGGAATCTTTGCCGGATAAACTTGCAATACTTAAATTTTCAACAGATGGTTCTAAGAATGATTTTGACCAGCATGTTAATAAGGTTGCAAAGAAGGTCGCGAGTACATATATTGGAGCATTACCAGAAATGACAAAGGAGAAACGTTTATCTGTAGCTCTGGAGATTGAAAACTGGGTAAGGGATTGTTTATCCGCAGATGCTATGGAACAGTGTAATTCAGATAAATATAAGATGACGGTAACTTCTACAGTATATAAAAGTGGAAATGCACCAGATTTAAGTTATGTACATGGAAAGGTGAATGACGACGGAGTTACAACATTTGCGTATGTTAAAGGTTTTAATGATGGAATTGACAGTGGCGTTGAATTTGGTGTAGAAAGTTGGTTTATACGATTTGATCTTACATTTACGCCGGTAGCTTCCAAAGGTAAATCAACAAACGCAGTAGTAGAAATGAGTGGTGTTTCATTTGTGTATACAGATACAACATTAATAACTATAAAAGCTGGTGATACATCTAGCGGTTATGGTATTGATGTACAAACATCTGCAAGCGGAACAGCTACAAATGGAAATGATACAGGTGCTGTAGTTATTACGTGTGACAGTGGTACAAACGTTATTAAAGTTAAGAATAAGGGCGGATCTAAAATCGACCTTAGTTCGGTAAAGACGATCACGGGAATTAATGGTATGTATTATAGGTATGGCAGCTCGAAGTGCAAGATAACATCAATTACGCATGATGGTGGCATTACTGCGAAATTTACAACAGAAGATGGAACTACGTGGACATTTGGAGATGATCCTGTTGCAGCATCAAAGGGTAGTGGAAATAATGTGAATAGTAACAATACAAATGATGGAGAATCTGATAATGGAGAGGATTCTGCATTTTAACAAATAAAGTAAGTGCGTGTGGCAGGGGAATCCTGCCACATTATAATAGGAGGAGAAGTTAATGGAGAGTTTATTTGCGTTTATGATGATTTTAATGATATTTGGTATAGCGTCGAAAATGTTCAAAAGTATTTTTAATGCAGTTTTATTTGGTTTGATTTTATCTGCCTTATTAATTTATTTTGGAGTTATCCGTTTAATTTAAATGAGAAAGTAAGTTACGTTTAAATATAAAGAATGAAAAGGAGAGGAGTAGGTAATTTTGAGGAAAAGAGGGCATATAACGAAGAAGCTTGCTGCATGGGGTTTGCTGCTAGTGCTAAGTGTGTCTTTATTTTTGCAAGACAATTGTTGCTTAGCAGAAACACAATATAACATTTACGATGATGATAGAGGAGGTTTAATTGTTCAGAGATATAATAAAGATGAACAGAAGGTGTTGGAACAGGAATTTAATTCAGGTGTACAAAAATATGGATTAGTAAGTGATATAAAAGATAGAAGCATTGTTTTTACAGATAGCTATATGATTTTTAAAGCTAAGGAAACAGGTATTCACTTATTTGGCGGTGGTAAATATTGGTATGTAAAGTTACATTATAATGTAGGAAGCGAATCTGTTAAAATAGATGAAGAAGTTTTAAAATATTTGAAACCATTTGGCTGTAAGGAAAAAAGTTTGATATACAGAGATCCACAAGTAACACAAAATAAAATAACGGCAACATTAATAAACAAGCAGACAATATGGAATTATTCTAATATATTTGCTATCTTAAAAAGTTATGAAGCTAAAAAGAGTTTGAAATCAGAAGATTATTTTGCTATTGAGGCAGTTTTAAGAACAGTAGGAAATAAGGTAATAAAAAATTTGGTTGAATGTGTAACTGATGATAATGGTACAGGAGTATATACAGTATTAATGCCATCCTGTAATATTACAAATAAAAATAATGCAAAAGTGGAATACGCAAATTTGCGGTATAGTGTATCGAGTAATAAAAATGCGAAGCTTGAGATGTATGTTGGCACAGGAGGTAATATTAATACATTTGCATATGATATGTCATGGTTATTAAAAAAAGTAAGTGATGAATCATCTATTCCTGAACAATGTGAGTACTTGAAGCAGTTAGCAAAACAGATAAATAATATAAAAGAAGCGTTAGAACAGAAAGAACAGGAAGACATAAAAGAAGAAAATAAAAAGAGAAAAACAGGAGAATTCCCAGATAAAGAAGTAGAACAATGGTGTTACATGATTTCTCGTTATAATCATACGTTAGGTTTTCAAACAGAGTATTATGATAAGCAAGGTAATAAGCATGATTTGATAAAGGATTGGAAAACAAACAAGCTTACACAGGAAGAAAAAATGCGAGTAAGGTCTTATGCGTATATGATGTTTACATTGGATAAAGAAGGCTTAATTTCCTTTACAAAAGAAGAACAGGCATTAGATCAGGATATGTTATGGTTATATGATGAAAATAAAACTGCATCATATTCTGAAACAGGTGGATATACGTATGAGGTAGTTGGCGCACAGGCAAGAGAAGTAATAGAAAGATATAAAGTACTTGGTACAACAGTAGCAGCATCATCAGAAACTTGTTATGTATTTAGTGATTTGGTAAAGTACTTAGCTGCGCAGTCATATGGAATGAAAACAACACCTGCTGATACAAATGGCGACCTAACGCTTATTAATGAATCTCCATATATGGAATCAGCGCTGCCGGATGTAAATGCAGCGAGTGCATATAATTTAATACATGATAAAGGATTTAGTAAAATGAAAAATATAACGAAGATTGCTGCTACGCCTGAGGCAAATGAAAGTTGGTTAAAACTTCAATGGGCAGTAATGCAAGCACAATTATATTGTTCAACAGGAGATGGAGCTGTTTCAAAAGGAGATAAAGCAGATGGTACTAAAGACGTGTTAGTGAATAAAAAGATTGAAACATTTTTAAGTACGTGCAACGGAAACCCTGAACAGGCTTCACAAGATGAACTTTCTAAAGTTTATTCAATAATCAAGTCTTATTGCGAAATTTCAGAAGGTATGGACTGGCTTGGTATGGATACAGAATTTGACGATAATATCACAGCTGCGTGTAAATATGCAAATGTATTAAAGCCATTTTTGGAACTTGATATTGCAGCAGAGTATGAAGTTAGTGTTGAAAAAGAGGCAATGAGTTCTTTTTTCAGTGTTGCTACAAATCAATTTAGCAATGACTATAAAACGGGTGTTATTTTATCATCATCATTTATACCTCTTCAAACAAATATGTATTCTACAGATTCCGTTTCGATGATTGGCAAGATAGCAGACAGCACATGGGTTACAAGGTTTCATTATCCTTATGGATTTTACAGAAAGGCATTATACATTGATACAAATATTAATGCAGCTGTAAATATGTATGTTGCGGATTCTTCAGAGGTATCAACTAAGCGTGTTGCCAGATTAAAAGATTTATTTGAGCCGGAGAAAGATATTGTACTTACAGTAGATCAATCTTTCTATAATGTAGATAAACTTATTAAATCACAAGAACTTGCAAGTGCAAATTATGTATATGATAAACTTCAGAATACCGAAGATGCAGGAGATACAGGAAATGCATCTTGGAGTGATAGTTTGACGGATTGGTGGGCTGATATACGTGATACAAATGTAGAAGCTGTAGTAAAGACGGGCGGTGAAAAAACGTATTCAAGATCAGTTCGACAACAAGTATCAGAATTTGATTTGAATGCAAAAGATGAAAGAGGAACGAAGTACGTACTATCAAGTAAAAATATTGAGAAATATCTTAGAGGATATTCCGAAAACCCAGATGTACAGGTGTTTGATGATTATGATCCTATACAATCGTTTGCGGTTGTATCTGCAATTTACAGACAGGCAGGATTATGGAATACAATTGATTCGTACATAAGAAACGATGCGCCTGTATTTATAAGTTCTGCTAAGCTTGCAGGTGTTACAGGCATTACGCAGGTAGAATTCAATTCGATATATAATTATGCGATGTTAAAGAATTTGGAAGCAGTTGCAGGAATTGATTATAAAACAACATTGGACTTAAATAGCCCGCTTTACATAGATATTTATGGTAATATTTTAACAGAAAGTGGTCTGGTTGTTATTCCGGCAGTATCTAATGCAACTTTGTGCAATGCTACGTTATACACAACAGCTACAGCAGGTTTTGCATATTTATATAATAATGGTGGTTACAATATACCTGCAGATTTTAATAATGCAAAAGAGTACATAGACAGCACGCTTGTACAGGATAAGGGTAGTGGGGATTATGTTCTTGGGTCTAAGAGAGTGAATAATTTTTATATCAATTTTAGAGATTTACCGCTCTCGGATGAAACTTATCTGGAAACAGTTATGAAGATTTCAGAAAACAATATAACTAAGGACGATGCTTATTTGAATTTTGGTCAACATGTTTATTTGATTACAGAAGTGCTTCGGGGCGCTCCGTTAGAGAATATAGATAAAGAATTTGAAGGCATAGAAGGTATTACAGACAAAACAAAAACGAGTATTTATATTGCAGGAAAACTGGAGGAAATTACAGAAGCGCTTATGGGCAACAAAACAAACTCTCTAGTGGAACTTCCAAATATTGCGTTTATAAATGGTGTAGAGTACGTTGTCTTATTTATCTATAAGCTTGTTTTTGCAATAACATTCGGGATTCTTTTTTATAGAGTATATATCGATGCTGTACAAGGAGTACTAGGAGTAAAGACAGTATTCAGTTGGATTTTTTCGATATTTTTGTTTCTGATAATTGTTTTTGGCATACCAAAAATTCTGGATCTGTCATATTATCAAGCGAATAAAGTTTTGCTTCAAGATGAAACGGCATATATCGAGATGCTTAATTTGGAAAAGAAAAGCGAAGGTCGTGAAATTGGTATATCTTCTGTACAGACACCAGAAACAAACTCAAAATTGTATCTGAAGTTGGATGATCTATCTGTTCCGTGGTATGAACTGCTTGATGATGTTCTATTTAAATCAACATTTAAGACTGTCGGACAAGCATATGATGATGCATTAAGTAAGAGCCCTATGTCATCTTTGCCGGGAATGGAAAAGAAAGCAAGTGGTTTATATATAGATGTGCAAGAAATATTTGACAGTACACAGGTTGAGTATGATCCTGCTACGAATGCCCTATATACTATTAATACCAAAACACCATATGCGAGTTATGTAACTCCCTATTATGTTATACTTGATCAGCTGTGTTGGAGAATTAACAAGTATAATTTGGACAATTCAATAAAGTCTTATAATATCAAATATATGGGCGATGGTTCTGTTAAATCCAGTGGAATGATTGAACCATATTTCAACTCAGATGCATTTATGGGAGAAAGTCAGGATATACTTGGCTTTAAGGAAATATATAATACGGATGAACAAATTACGGCAAGTCATAGTTTCACAGATAATGAAGTTGAACAGATGAGAATGTCTTATTGGTTCTTTAATGAAAACCAACCATTACGATTAGATGCTAAGCTGGATAAATTAAATGAGGAAATAAGGTTGTTTGTAGCAGATAATAAAAATTTGTTCAACAAGGTATCGGATGAGAATTTCTTGAAAGTGATGGCATTAGTTGCTGCTGTAAAATACAACAATATCATGAATATCGGCTGTGCAGACGCTTTTGAAATATACAGCTTGGATTCTAAAGATATTATACGGTTATCGTTAGCGGATAATACAAAAGTAATGTCTTATTCGTCAAAGTCTTTTGTACGTTTTGTATATGATGAGGCTGGTGTTCTCGGTGTAATTGCAGTGGCTTTTCTTGAAATTATTTATTTTATTGCGTATTATCTTAAGATTGTAGCAATTGGATGTATTATAGCTGTTATGATAATATCAGCTGTAATTAGGAGAATGATAAAGAAAGATGCAGCTGGTGCAGTAGAAGGTGTATTTGTAACATGTTCACTTTTAGCTGGATCAAATATTCTTTATGCTTTAGTACTCAAGCTATCAATGATGTTGTCGCAGCTAGGTATAAACCTTGTCTTAGCCTGTTTTGGGCAGGTTATACTGCAGGTGCTATATTTATTAGTTCTTTATATTTTTGTAACAGTTGTTATAAAAGACTGGCGGAATGTTGGGTATAATGATTATATGTCAATTGTGAATGGGATTATTCATAAAATGAATATCCAAACAAGAATATCTAGGATAAAGACAACAGGTAACAATGAAATATATGGATACAGTATAGAGAAGCAAAAGAGAAGGAGAAAGTTTGCTGAGCGTGGCAATGATCTTATGGACGATTTTTATACAATCGACAGAAGACGTGAAGAGCATAGAGGAAGGAGATAGATGAGGTGAAGTTAAAGTGAGAAGAGAACGAGAAAAAATAAATATGCTGATGAATGTCGATAACTATTTTGGTGAGCATACGGGGCGTCTGGCTCCTATGCTCCTTTTTCTATTAGTAAGTGCAGCGCCGTTTTTATTATACACATTTACAATATCTGTATTTGTTCCGCTAAAGTGGATGTTGCTATTTGAAGTATTTTGGACTGCACGAATGGGACTGCTTATTTTGGGAAAGGAGAATGCTAAGTTAAAACAATACTTATTAGAAACAAATAATGGGTATTTAAATGAAAATGATGAGAATGAAACGGATGATAGCGGAATGTATGCAACTGCAAATGATATGGTACGAGTAGCACAGATATTTGATGATGGATTAATAGAGTATATCAATGGGCATGTTTCATATATTTTAACGGGTTACTGTATGACATATATGGATGATGTATCGTTTACTTTGGATTTCGAAGAATTTTTGAAACAGCTGCGAGGATTTGAATATGATATACATTGCCATATGGTAGTAAATGAATTTAAATTACAGAATGATATGCAAAACTTAAAAGTTTACAAAGATAAAGAAATGATGCGTGAGCGGATGGAGTTTTATGTAGATCAAGATAAGGAATGTGAAAAAACATCAAAATTGTTTAAAATAAACATAGCGGTTAAAGCGTCAAAGTACGATTGGAAAAAGTTAAAATCTAAGCTTGATGAAGTGATTGTTTCCAGATATTCAGGGGTTTTTAAGGATCTTTACATTTGCGATAAAATACAGGTTTCAGAAACAATGTCACGTGATACGTGCGCAAATGTTGATTATCTTAGGATGCTTGTAGAAAAGTATAAGAATGAAGAATATTTTGATTCAGAAGTTTTATATTATGGTCAGGATATTCCAGAAGAATACCAACAGAAAAAGAGTGGAGTTGGATTAAGTAAAAGAAGAGTTACGTTAAAGGAGTGACAAAATGTGGAGAGATAATTTATTTATTATATCAGAGATAATTGACGATTCTATAAAAAGTCAAGTATCATCTTAGAGGCTGTAAATTTTTCTGTGTCTATAGATGAAAAATCCTTCTGGTAAAATCCA
>ERZ778495.1923-NODE-1923-length-12848-cov-4.543500_pt1 | contig 12848 bp, 5 predicted proteins | sample MGYA00433100_ERZ778495 | MGnify/ENA primary metagenome ERZ778495 (study PRJEB29527, sample SAMN07138962) | mouse gut metagenome | material: feces | host: mouse | place: China:Nanjing | collected 2016-01-25 ...
TATGTAAAAGCAGATCTCTGCTACTGTTAGGGAGGACACTCCCTGACAGATTAACAGTAAACGGCTCTTGCTGGCTAACGACAAAAAAGTGTGATGGCTTATGAAAAAGAATCAATTTTTAAAAGAATCAGATGTTACGGCCGAGTCGGTATTCTTTATGAAGCGTCGGCAGGTGTTAAAAGCACTGGGCATCAGCGCAGCTGCACTTTCTTTGCCTCACGCTGCGCATGCCGATCTGCTTAGCTGGTTTAAAGGGAACGATCGCCCACCCGCCCCCGCCGGAAAACCGCTGGAGTTCAGCAAGCCTGCCGCCTGGCAAAATAACCTGCCACTGACGCCAGCAGATAAAGTTTCCGGCTATAACAACTTCTATGAATTCGGGCTGGATAAAGCCGATCCCGCCGCTAATGCTGGTAGCCTGAAAACCGATCCATGGACACTGAAAATCAGCGGCGAAGTGGCAAAACCATTGACCCTCGATCACGATGATTTAACCCGTCGCTTCCCGCTGGAAGAGCGTATTTATCGTATGCGCTGCGTGGAAGCGTGGTCGATGGTGGTGCCGTGGATTGGTTTTCCGCTGCACAAATTGCTGGCGCTTGCCGAACCCACCAGCAATGCGAAGTATGTCGCTTTCGAAACAATTTATGCACCGGAACAGATGCCTGGCCAGCAGGACCGCTTTATCGGCGGCGGGCTGAAATATCCTTATGTCGAAGGATTGCGTCTCGACGAAGCAATGCATCCGCTCACACTGATGACCGTGGGTGTTTATGGCAAGGCTTTACCGCCACAATATGGCGCGCCGGTACGACTGATTGTGCCGTGGAAATATGGCTTTAAAGGGATTAAATCGATAGTCAGTATTAAGCTGACCCGCGAGCGTCCGCCAACCACCTGGAATCTGGCAGCGCCTGACGAATACGGTTTTTACGCCAACGTTAATCCGCATGTTGATCACCCGCGCTGGTCACAGGCTACCGAACGATTTATTGGTTCAGGCGGCATCCTCGATGTTCAGCGCCAGCCAACGCTACTGTTTAATGGTTACGCCGACCAGGTGGCATCGCTGTATCGTGGCCTGGATTTGCGGGAGAATTTCTGAATGCGTCTGACAGCAAAACAGGTGACATGGCTGAAAGTTAGCCTGCATCTTGCCGGATTGTTGCCGTTTCTCTGGCTGGTCTGGGCGATCAATCACGGTGGACTGGGTGCCGATCCGGTGAAAGATATTCAGCATTTTACCGGTCGCACTGCACTGAAATTTTTGCTGGCGACCTTGTTAATCACACCTCTGGCACGCTACGCAAAACAGCCGTTATTGATACGCACTCGCCGCCTGTTAGGCTTATGGTGCTTTGCCTGGGCGACACTGCATTTAACCAGTTACGCATTGCTGGAGCTGGGCGTGAATAATCTGGCGTTATTAGGCAAGGAGTTAATTACCCGGCCTTATTTAACGTTAGGAATTATCAGCTGGGTTATTTTGCTTGCTTTAGCGTTTACTTCAACCCAGGCGATGCAGCGAAAACTCGGCAAGCACTGGCAACAGTTGCATAATTTCGTCTATCTTGTCGCGATCCTGGCCCCAATACATTATCTGTGGTCAGTGAAGATTATTTCACCGCAACCGCTCATCTACGCTGGGCTGGCTGTACTGCTTTTAGCCTTACGGTATAAGAAGTTGCGTTCCCTTTTTAACCGGTTACGCAAGCAGGTTCACAACAAATTATCTGTATAACTTCATATTGCCGACAAAGTACGCGTTATCCCTGCCGGATGCGGCGCGAGCGCCCTATCCGGCCTACGCAGATCACATCAGGTTATGTTTCGTTTGTCATCAACCTCAAATTATCAATATAATTCATTTTATTTCAATAAGATAGATAATTACACCTGAGAAAACTATGCTCTCATCTCCTAAGAGTTGTTGCATTTTGCCATATGTTACAATATAACATTACACATCATATACAATGACTCTGGAGGAAACTGTTTTGGCGATTCGTCTTCACAAACTGGCTGTTGCTTTAGGTGTCTTTATTGTTAGCGCTCCTGCCTTTTCGCATGGTCATCACTCACACGGCAAACCCTTAACAGAGGTCGAACAAAAAGCTGCTAATGGTGTTTTTGATGATGCCAATGTACAAAACCGAACGCTCAGTGACTGGGATGGAGTCTGGCAATCCGTTTATCCTTTACTGCAAAGTGGCAAACTTGACCCCGTCTTTCAGAAGAAAGCGGATGCAGATAAAACTAAAACATTTGCTGAAATTAAAGATTATTATCACAAAGGTTATGCAACAGATATCGAGATGATTGGCATTGAGGACGGCATTGTTGAATTCCATAGAAATAATGAAACAACATCCTGTAAATATGATTACGAGGGATACAAAATACTCACCTATAAATCAGGCAAGAAAGGCGTTCGTTACTTATTCGAATGTAAAGATCCTGAAAGCAAAGCCCCTAAATATATACAATTTAGCGATCATATAATTGCACCACGAAAATCATCTCATTTTCACATTTTTATGGGTAATGATTCACAGCAATCTTTATTAAATGAAATGGAAAACTGGCCAACGTATTATCCATATCAGTTGAGTAGCGAAGAAGTGGTCGAGGAAATGATGTCTCATTGAGTATTCTCATGATAACGCCTCGATGCCGCTTTAGTAAGTCATCATAACTGCCACTGGTCCATCCACAAACGCCACTGAACGCAAGCTAGCTACAGACACGCTCATCACTATGACGTGTCTGTATATTAATAAGCTAACCCGCATTGAGTTAACCAATAACGGATTCCATACACAATACGGCCAACAGAGAAAGATACCTGTGCTCACGCCATTGCTTATATTGGCTGGTTACAATGTGCACTATCAATTTTTTAAATAACAAATTCTTACAACCACATCTGTATAAGGATTTTTTAAGGTTCGTGGGATAGCTTGACTGTAAAAATTACAGGAGCTACAAAAATGAACCGATTCTCAAAAACTCAAATTTATTTACATTGGATAACGCTGCTTTTCGTTGCAATAACCTATGCCGCGATGGAACTCCGTGGCTGGTTTCCTAAAGGTAGTAGTACTTATCTGCTGATGCGAGAAACACATTACAATGCGGGTATATTCGTTTGGGTGTTAATGTTTTCACGCCTGATTATAAAACACCGTTATAGTGATCCTTCTATTGTACCACCGCCACCTGCCTGGCAAATGAAAGCGGCTTCGCTAATGCACATCATGCTTTATATAACCTTCCTTGCACTTCCTCTGCTGGGGATTGCTTTAATGGCTTACAGTGGAAAATCGTGGAGTTTCCTTGGTTTCAATGTGTCTCCCTTTGTTACCCCAAACAGCGAAATTAAAGCACTGATAAAAAATATTCACGAAACCTGGGCAAATATAGGTTACTTTTTAATCGCAGCTCACGCTGGCGCAGCACTCTTTCATCACTACATTCAGAAAGATAATACTCTGTTACGAATGATGCCTCGCCGCAAATAAGTCGATCCCCTGACAAGGAAATGTGAACCATAGACATCAACGCGTCATAAATGTTTACGCAAGTGCACAATGCACCCTTTCCACTATCAACAAGGAGGAGCAGAAACTGTGTAAATCGTACAATGGTAAGACTTATCAAAAATACAGGTTAATTTTGGTATTTAAACCTTTTTTACTTGTTAGTATGATACAAAGGCTTTCAAAAAAGCTGGGAAATTCAACAACTCTTGGAAATTATGGACTTTGTCCCGCGGCTTTAATCTGACGGCCGCGTTCCTTTTTTGACTCAATTATTGACCCCTTCTCTACGCAACTTCAGTTCCCACCACCAACTTTGCGGCAGTTTCATAGGATGAATGTCTAAAAGAATAATGGTGAGCGATAAGAAAACGACTGAATAACTGCACATTTTCGCTCGAAAGCTTCCTGTCAGATCCATAGCGAATCAAGTGCTGAATGTCACAGTATCGAACAGAAAACAGTGACGATCTAACCCTTCAAGAATATTCTACGATTGTTCTGTTTAGGAAAAGCAAGGCGGGAAGTCGGGAGATAAGTCATTGATAAAGTGGCGGAGAGAGGGGGATTTGAACCCCCGGTAGAGTTGCCCCTACTCCGGTTTTCGAGACCGGTCCGTTCAGCCGCTCCGGCATCTCTCCGTTCAGATGGTTGCCATGATGCCAGGAAATTTGGCATTTTAACAGTCCCTGTCCGTGCAATTTTGTTCAAGTGACGAGTTTGCGAGCAAAACGATGATTAAGTGGCCCTGGAAAGTACAAGAATCAGCACATCAAACTGCCCTTCCCTGGCAGGAAGCACTATCGATCCCCCTTTTAACGTGTCTGACGGAACAGGAACAAAGCAAATTAGTCACTCTTGCCGAACGTTTTTTACAGCAAAAGCGGCTTGTTCCTTTACAGGGCTTTGAACTGGATTCATTAAGAAGCTGCCGGATAGCACTTCTATTTTGCCTACCCGTTCTGGAGTTAGGACTGGAATGGCTGGATGGTTTTCATGAAGTCTTAATTTATCCTGCGCCATTTGTGGTCGATGATGAATGGGAAGACGATATCGGTCTGGTGCATAACCAACGTATTGTTCAGTCAGGTCAGAGCTGGCAGCAAGGGCCTATCGTTTTGAACTGGTTGGATATACAAGATTCTTTTGATGCTTCTGGTTTTAACCTGATTATTCATGAAGTCGCTCATAAGCTGGACACCCGTAACGGCGATCGCGCCAGCGGAGTTCCCTTTATTCCGTTGCGTGAGGTTGCTGGCTGGGAACACGATCTTCATGCTGCAATGAACAACATTCAGGAAGAAATCGAATTGGTTGGCGAGAATGCGGCGAGCATTGATGCTTATGCTGCCAGTGATCCTGCTGAATGTTTTGCCGTACTTTCTGAATATTTCTTTAGCGCCCCAGAACTTTTTGCTCCTCGTTTCCCTTCATTGTGGCAACGTTTCTGCCAATTTTATCAACAAGATCCTTTGCAGAGACTGCATCGCACTAATGATACAGACTCGTTTTCGGCGACGAATGTTCATTAATTAACAACTTTGCAGATTAATTAACCAATTGAAATGACTTATGAAATTTAGTGTTGACAGACAAGGTACCGCTAAGTAATATGCGCCCCGTTCTCACGATTCCTCTGTAGTTCAGTCGGTAGAACGGCGGACTGTTAATCCGTATGTCACTGGTTCGAGTCCAGTCAGAGGAGCCAAATTCTAAAAATTCGCTTTTTTAGCGCAATGTCACTGACCTTAGTTGAACATTGTTTTTTAACGGATAGCGGGTTTTTAACATCTTAAGCGCCCTCGACCTTTATGGTTGAGGGCGTTTTGCTATGAACGCCATCACCATTTTCCCCTCGATTATAAAACTTGAGTTATTCAGTAGTCTCCCCTCTTGCAACTCACACTCAAAACTGCCTAACGAAAAGTTATTAATTTTCAATCATATTGCTATCAGGATTTACATTTTTTCGCTGTGCTAGAAAGGGCGCATTTATGTTAGCTCGTTCAGGGAAGGTAAGCATGGCTACGAAGAAGAGAAGTGGAGAAGAAATAAATGACCGACAAATATTATGCGGGATGGGAATTAAACTACGCCGCTTAACTGCGGGTATCTGCCTGATAACTCAACTTGCGTTCCCTATGGCTGCGGCAGCACAAGGTGTGGTAAACGCCGCAACCCAACAACCAGTTCCTGCACAATTCGCCATTGCAAATGCCAATACGGTACCCTATACCCTTGGAGCGCTGGAATCGGCCCAAAGCGTTGCCGAACGCTTCGGTATTTCGGTGGCTGAGTTACGCAAACTCAACCAGTTTCGTACGTTTGCTCGAGGTTTTGATAATGTCCGCCAGGGTGATGAACTGGATGTCCCGGCACAAGTTAGTGAAAATAATTTAACCCCGCCACCGGGTAATAGCAGTGGCAACCTTGAGCAACAGATAGCCAGTACTTCACAGCAAATCGGGTCTCTGCTCGCCGAAGATATGAACAGCGAGCAAGCGGCAAATATGGCGCGTGGATGGGCCTCTTCTCAGGCTTCAGGCGCAATGACAGACTGGTTAAGCCGCTTCGGTACCGCAAGAATCACGCTGGGCGTGGATGAAGATTTTAGCCTGAAGAACTCCCAGTTCGATTTTCTCCATCCGTGGTATGAAACGCCTGATAATCTCTTTTTCAGTCAGCATACTCTCCATCGTACTGACGAGCGTACGCAGATTAACAACGGCTTAGGTTGGCGTCATTTCACTCCCACATGGATGTCGGGCATCAACTTCTTTTTCGACCACGATCTTAGCCGTTACCACTCCCGCGCCGGCATTGGCGCGGAGTACTGGCGCGACTATCTAAAATTAAGCAGTAACGGCTATTTGCGACTGACCAACTGGCGCAGCGCACCTGAGCTGGACAACGATTATGAAGCCCGCCCGGCCAATGGCTGGGATGTACGCGCAGAAGGCTGGCTACCCGCCTGGCCGCACCTTGGCGGTAAACTGGTCTATGAACAGTATTATGGCGCTGAAGTGGCCCTGTTCGATAAAGACGATCGGCAAAGTAATCCTCATGCCATAACCGCTGGACTTAACTATACCCCCTTCCCGCTGATGACCTTCAGCGCGGAGCAACGCCAGGGTAAACAGGGCGAAAATGACACCCGTTTTGCCGTCGATTTTACCTGGCAACCTGGCAGCGCAATGCAGAAACAGCTTGACCCGAACGAAGTCGCTGCACGGCGTAGCCTTGCAGGCAGCCGTTATGATCTGGTGGATCGCAACAACAACATCGTTCTGGAATACCGCAAAAAAGAACTGGTTCGCCTGACCCTGACAGACCCCGTGTCAGGGAAGTCAGGAGAAGTGAAATCATTGGTTTCGTCGCTACAAACCAAATATGCCCTGAAAGGCTATAACGTCGAAGCCACCGCTCTGGAAGCTGCCGGTGGCAAAGTGGTCACAACGGGTAAAGATATTCTGGTTACCCTGCCGGCTTACCGGTTCACCAGTACGCCAGAAACCGATAACACCTGGCCGATTGAAGTCACCGCCGAAGATGTCAAAGGCAATTTGTCGAATCGTGAACAGAGCATGGTGGTCGTTCAGGCACCTACGCTAAGCCAGAAAGATTCCTCGGTATCGTTAAGTACCCAAACATTGAACGCGGATTCCCATTCAACCGCCACACTGACTTTTATTGCGCATGATGCAGCAGGTAATCCTGTTGTCGGGCTGGTGCTCTCGACGCGTCACGAAGGTGTTCAGGACATCACCCTTTCTGAATGGAAAGATAATGGTGACGGAAGCTATACCCAGATCCTGACCACAGGAGCGATGTCTGGCACGCTGACGCTGATGCCACAGCTGAATGGTGTGGATGCGGCTAAAGCCCCCGCCGTGGTGAATATCATTTCTATTTCGTCATCCCGAACTCACTCGTCAATTAAAATTGATAAAGACCGTTATCTCTCCGGCAATCCTATCGAGGTGACGGTAGAACTGAGAGATGAAAATGACAAACCTGTTAAGGAGCAAAAACAGCAACTGAATAACGCAGTCAGCATCGACAACGTGAAACCTGGTGTCACTACAGACTGGAAAGAAACCGCAGATGGCGTCTATAAGGCAACCTATACCGCCTATACCAAAGGCAGTGGGCTTACTGCGAAGCTATTAATGCAAAACTGGAATGAAGATTTGCATACCGCTGGTTTTATCATCGACGCCAACCCGCAGTCAGCAAAAATTGCGACATTATCTGCCAGCAATAATGGTGTGCTCGCCAATGAGAATGCAGCAAACACCGTCTCGGTCAATGTCGCTGATGAAGGAAGCAACCCAATCAATGATCATACCGTCACGTTTGCGGTATTAAGCGGATCGGCAACTTCCTTCAACAATCAAAACACCGCAAAAACGGATGTTAATGGTCTGGCGACTTTTGATCTGAAAAGTAGTAAGCAGGAAGACAACACGGTTGAAGTCACCCTTGAAAATGGCGTGAAACAAACGTTAATCGTCAGTTTTGTCGGCGACTCGAGTACCGCGCAGGTTGAGCTGCAGAAGTCGAAAAATGAAGTGGTCGCTGACGGCAATGATAGCGCCACAATGACCGCGACAGTCCGGGATGCAAAAGGCAACCTGCTCAATGACGTCAAGGTCACTTTCAATGTTAATTCAGCAGAGGCGAAACTGAGCCAAACAGAAGTGAATAGCCACGACGGGATCGCCACAGCTACGCTGACCAGTTTGAAAAATGGTGATTATAGGGTTACGGCCTCTGTGAGCTCTGGTTCTCAGGCTAATCAACAGGTGATTTTTATCGGTGATCAAAGTACTGCTGCCCTGACCCTCAGTGTGCCTTCAGGTGATATCACCGTCACCAACACAGCTCCGCTACATATGACTGCAACCTTGCAGGATAAAAATGGCAACCCATTAAAAGATAAAGAAATCACCTTCTCTGTGCCAAACGACGTCGCAAGTCGGTTCTCGATTAGCAACAGCGGAAAAGGCATGACGGATAGCAACGGGACTGCAATCGCCTCCCTGACCGGCACGTTAGCGGGCACGCATATGATCACGGCTCGTCTGGCTAACAGCAATGTCAGCGATACACAGCCAATGACGTTTGTGGCGGATAAAGACAGAGCGGTTGTCGTTCTGCAAACATCGAAAGCGGAAATCATTGGGAATGGCGTGGATGAGACAACTCTGACAGCAACAGTGAAAGATCCGTCGAATCATCCGGTGGCGGGAATAACGGTGAACTTCACCATGCCACAGGGCGTGGCGGCAAACTTTACCCTCGAAAATAACGGCATTGCCATCACCCAAGCCAATGGGGAAGCGCATGTCACGCTCAAAGGTAAAAAAGCGGGTACGCATACGGTTACCGCAACGCTGGGTAATAACAATACCAGTGATTCGCAGCCGGTAACATTTGTGGCGGACAAAACCTCGGCTCAGGTTGTCCTGCAGATGTCAAAAGATGAGATCACAGGTAATGGCGTCGATAACGCAACGCTAACTGCAACGGTTAAAGATCAGTTCGACAATGAGGTGAATAATCTTCCGGTAACATTCAGCTCAGCCTCTTCAGGACTCACCCTGACCCCGGGAGTAAGTAATACCAATGAGTCTGGCATCGCGCAGGCCACTCTCGCAGGCGTTGCCTTTGGTGAGCAGACGGTCACTGCATCACTGGCTAATAATGGTGCCAGCGACAACAAAACTGTGCATTTTATTGGCGACACAGCAGCGGCAAAAATTATCGAGTTGACGCCTGTCCCAGACAGCATAATCGCCGGTACCCCGCAGAACAGCTCCGGCAGCGTCATCACCGCCACAGTCGTTGATAATAATGGCTTTCCGGTGAAAGGTGTGACTGTGAACTTCACCAGCAGAACAAACTCTGCCGAAATGACGAATGGCGGCCAAGCCGTAACGAACGAACAGGGTAAGGCTACCGTCACTTATACCAATACCCGCTCCTCGATAGAATCAGGAGCGAGACCGGATACCGTTGAGGCCAGTCTGGAAAATGGTAGCTCCACGCTTAGCACATCAATTAATGTCAACTCTGATGCGTCTACGGCACATCTCACCTTGCTACAGGCACTTTTTGATACAGTCTCCGCAGGCGACACTACCAATCTGTATATTGAGGTGAAGGATAATTACGGCAACGGTGTACCCCAGCAGGAGGTAACCCTCAGAGTATCACCAAGTGAAGGCGTGACCCCCAGTAATAACGCTATATATACTACCAACCACGACGGCAATTTTTACGCAAGCTTTACCGCTACAAAAGCCGGGGTTTATCAAGTGACGGCAACCCTCGAAAATGGCGATTCGATGCAACAAACAGTGACCTATGTGCCGAACGTCGCGAATGCCGAAATCACGCTGGCAGCCTCGAAGGATCCGTTGATTGCCGACAATAACGATCTCACGACACTAACAGCAACAGTCGCTGATACAGAGGGCAATGCGATAGCCAACACTGAAGTAACATTTACTCTGCCGGAAGATGTGAAGGCGAACTTCACGCTGAGCGATGGCGGTAAAGCGATTACTGATGCTGAAGGCAAAGCGAAAGTCACGCTGAAAGGTACAAAAGCAGGCGCTCATACTGTTACAGCATCGATGACTGGCGGTAAGAGTGAGCAGTTGGTGGTGAACTTTATTGCGGATACGCTCAGTGCGCAGGTTAATCTTAACGTTACCGAGGACAACTTTATCGCCAATAACGTTGGGATGACCACACTTCAGGCAACAGTGACTGATGGAAACGGCAACCCGTTAGCCAATGAGGCGGTGACATTCACGCTACCGGCAGACGTGAGCGCAAGCTTCACTCTCGGACAAGGCGGTTCCGCCATTACTGATATCAACGGCAAGGCTGAAGTTACACTGAGCGGTACAAAATCCGGCACCTACCCCGTGACAGTTAGCGTGAACAATTATGGTGTCAGTGATACGAAACAGGTGACTTTGATTGCCGATGCTGGTACCGCAACACTAGCCTCCTTAACCTCTGTATACTCATTCGTCGTCAGCACGACCGAGGGCGCGACCATGACTGCAAGCGTCACTGACGCTAACGGCAACCCGGTAGAAGGCATAAAAGTTAATTTCCGCGGAACCTCCGTCACGCTAAGCAGCACCAGCGTTGAAACGGATGATCAGGGTTTCGCTGAAATTCTTGTGACAAGCACCGAAGTCGGACTGAAAACAGTTTCAGCCTCTCTGGCAGATAAACCTACTGAAGTCATATCGCGATTACTGAATGCAAAAGCAGATATTAATTCTGCAACGATTACCAGTCTGGAGATACCTGAAGGTCAGCTAATGGTCGCACAAGACGTAGCAGTTAAAGCTCACGTCAACGACCAGTTTGGCAACCCGATTCTTAATGAATCTGTAACATTCAGTGCAGAGCCACCAGAGCACATGACCATCAGCCAAAATATTGTCTCTACTGATACGCATGGTATAGCCGAGGTCTCCATGACGCCCGAAAGAAACGGTTCGTATATGGTGAAAGCATCCCTGGCGAATGGAGCCTCACTTGAGAAACAACTGGAGGCTATTGATGAAAAACTGACACTCACGGCGTCCAGTCCGCTTATCGGTGTCTATGCCCCTACAGGCACTACTCTGACGGCAACGCTAACCTCTGCAAATGGCACTCCAGTGGAGGGTCAGGTCATCAACTTTAGCGTAACGCCAGAAGGGGCGACGTTAAGTGGCGGAAAAGTGAGAACTAACTCTTCAGGTCAGGCTCCGGTCGTTCTGACCAGCAATAAAGTCGGTACATATACGGTGACTGCATCGTTCCATAACGGCGTAACAATACAGACACAGACAACCGTGAAAGTCACTGACAACTCAAGCACCGCACATGTTGCTAGCTTTATCGCTGATCCATCGACTATCGCCGCCACCAACAGTGATTTAAGTACCTTAAAGGCAACGGTTGAGGATGGCAGTGGTAACCTGATCGAAGGTCTCACTGTGTACTTCGCCTTAAAAAGCGGCTCTGCCACATTAACGTCATTAACAGCGGTGACCGATCAAAACGGAATCGCGACAACAAGCGTGAAAGGAGCGATGACAGGTAGCGTCACGGTAAGCGCAGTCACGACCGCTGGTGGAATGCAAACAGTAGATATAACGCTGGTGGCTGGCCCGGCAGACACCTCGCAGTCCGTCCTTAAGAGCAATCGGTCATCACTGAAAGGGGACTATACCGATAGTGCTGAATTACGTCTTGTTCTGCACGATATATCAGGCAATCCGATCAAAGTTTCTGAAGGGATGGAATTTGTGCAATCAGGTACTAACGTGCCCTATATAAAAATTAGCGCAATTGATTACAGTCTAAATATCAACGGTGATTACAAAGCCACTGTTACAAGCGGCGGAGAGGGTATCGCAACGCTGATCCCTGTATTGAATGGTGTTCATCAAGCTGGTCTGAGTACCACAATACAATTCACTCGCGCAGAAGACAAAATAATGAGCGGTACAGTATCAGTCAATGGTACTGACCTACCGACAACTACATTCCCTTCGCAGGGGTTCACCGGGGCGTATTATCAGTTGAATAATGACAACTTTGCCCCAGGAAAAACGGCGGCTGATTATGAGTTTTCAAGCTCTGCCTCCTGGGTCGATGTTGATGCTACCGGTAAAGTGACATTTAAAAATGTCGGCAGCAATTGGGAAAGGATTACGGCGACGCCAAAATCAGGAGGCCCTAGCTATGTATACGAAATCCGTGTGAAGAGTTGGTGGGTGAACGCCGGCGAGGCTTTCATGATATACAGCCTTGCTGAAAATTTTTGCAGCAGCAATGGCTACACGCTCCCCAGAGCAAACTATTTAAACCACAGTAGTTCCCGAGGCATCGGGTCACTGTACAGTGAATGGGGAGATATGGGGCATTACACGACTGACGCTGGTTTTCAATCAAATATGTATTGGTCATCTAGTCCCGCAAACTCAAGCGAACAATACGTAGTTTCCCTGGCAACAGGTGATCAAAGCGTATTTGAAAAGCTTGGGTTTGCTTATGCGACATGTTATAAAAACCTGTGATTTTCCGTTATAATTTCTTAAAGAGTGCTCCATTCGGAGCACTCTTTTTTACATTCCCTCTATAGAGCTTGCCCTTCTCTCACAGAAAATGAATAAATAAAACTGCTGCACCGCAAGAATCGCGTTCGATGTGACTATGATCGTATCCGGTGAGTACTGATCCTACCCACGTAATATGGACACAGGCCTAAGCGAGGTTCTGGTTTTCAAA